>Ga0222637_1000041_pt1 | contig 71090 bp, 69 predicted proteins | sample AntAcemetagen143_FD_181149 | JGI IMG/M metagenome (GOLD analysis project Ga0222637, IMG submission 181149) | Saline water microbial communities from Ace Lake, Antarctica - #143 | ecosystem: Environmental > Aquatic > Non-marine Saline and Alkaline > Saline | place: Antarctica: Ace Lake...
CCTTTGCGATATTCAAATTTTTCCACTGCTTTAAACAAGCCAATATTTCCTTCTTGAATTAAATCAAGTAAGCTTAATCCTTTAGCACCAGCAAATCGTTTAGCAATAGAAACCACTAAACGCAAATTAGCCTGAATCAATCTATTGCAAGCTTCTTTGTCGCCCTTTTCTTTTCGTTTAGCTAATTCAATTTCCTCTACATTAGAAAGTAACGGCACTTTACCAATTTCACGTAAATACATTTGAATTGAATCTGAAGAAAATTCAGTAATATCAAATTTTTGTTTGCTATTGATATTTTCAATTATATCTTTCATTTTATCTGGCTTACCGTCATTATCTGAAGCAATAGTTAAAAAATTCTCTGTGTTTTCAATTATTTGTATTCCATTTTTATTTAAACTTTCTAAAAAAAGTTCAAAATCATAAACATACCCTTCCAAATGAGGAAAAGTAAAAAGTAATTCTGTTTCAGTCACAAAACCACGGGAACGACCCTTGATAATTAAATTTTCTAATCTAGCATCATCTGGCTTCTTGATCTCCTCTGTCTGATTAGCCATTCTTTTGCGCAATGTCTTGGCGCTCGGTTTTTTGTTATACTTTTTTTTGCCCTTAGTTTGTTTTTTAAGGGCGATTTTGACAGTAGCCTTTTTAACTTTAGGGCTAACCGTTTTTATTACTTTCTTGACAACCTTCTTGGTAGAAGCCTGTTTAGTGAAAGCGGTTTTCTTGATTTGTTTCTTAACTGTCTTCGCTACCTTCTTAACCGCTTTAGTTTTAATTGTTGCCTTTTTCTTGGGCATGAAATTAAATTATTTTAATCTAAATTTTTAACTTCTTCAGCGATAAATTTAAACTCTTCTAAAAGAGCATTTACTTTATCTAAATCTTTTTGTCGCTCAGCTTGATTAATCTGATGTTCAATTTCTACCATTTTTTTGATTAAATACTTTCGCTTAAGCTGAATGATAATTTTATTTATTTCAACTCTAGCTTGATTAAGATCTAGATTATAAAAATCTTTTTCTGCTAATAATGTTAAAGTATCAACTAAATCAGAAAAATTTATTAATTCTTGCTCATCTTCAATATTATTTTTTAACCATTCTTTAAAATACTGATAATTAAAATCAGTTTGATTATTGCTATTATTATAGTATATAATTAACTTTTTGTAAAAATTATGACAAATATTTTTTCCTAATACATCTGGCTCTACTTGATCAATAATATGTCCAAAATTTACCCAATGTTTAATTGTCAACGCTAATAAAGATTCAGCTAACATTTCTTCATGGGTTTTAGTCTTAACTTGCGATTGCGTAAAATCAGCAGTTGATTTATTTTGGGCTGGTGTTTGTTTTTTATTTTTTGCTTTAGAAATTGCTTCACGTAAAACTTGCTCACCAATTTCCAACCTATCAGCTAGTTTCATTATCCAAGTATCTTGCTCAACAATATTTTTAATATTAATAATTACTTTTAATAATTTAGCAGCAGCCTGTTTTTTATTAGCAATTTCATTTAAATCTAAATTAGTAAAAGTTTTATCAAAATAATAATCCATCACACTACTGGCATTTTTAATTGCCTGCTTCCAGTCCTCTATACTATTACGTATACAATCGTCAGGATCTTTCCCTCCAGGAATTTGAATTATTTTAATATTCATATCTTGGGCAAGCGCCTGCTCAATTCCTCTTTCAGCAGCAATTTGTCCAGCCTCATCCATGTCAAAGGAAAATAAAATATTATCAGTGTAACGCTTGATTAATTTTATTTGTTCTGGCGATAAAGCCGTGCCAGAAGAAGCAACTACATTTTTTACTCCGGCTTGATAAGATGAAATTACATCCATCTGTCCTTCTACTACAATTGTTGTATCTTCTTCGCGAATAAATTGTTTAGCCTTATCTAAACCAAATAATATTTTACTTTTATCGTAAATTGGCGTTTGGGGTGAATTAATATACTTGCCCGCCCTAAATTCTTGGGCGGGTAAACCCTGTACTTCTGCTTGTTCTTTTTGCGGTGAAACTCTAGCAGAAAAAGCAACTGGATTGCCATTGTAATCATTAATTACAAACATAATTCGTCCCCGAAATCGATCATAATATGAATTAGCATTTTCTTTTTTAACTGCCATTCCAGCTAAAAATATTTCTTGATCATTAAATCCTTTTTGTTTTAATTTTAAATTTAAATCATTCCATGAATCCAAACTATAACCAATTTTAAATTCTCTAATTGTTTCATCAGTTAATCCTCGTTGATTTAAATATTCACGCGCGCTCTGCGCTTGAGGAGATTCGGCCAATAATTTATGAAAATAATTCACTGTCATGTCCATAATATCTAACGACCGATTACGCTTGCTGGTTTCTTGTGGATTATAACGCGCTAATTGTATGCCTGCTTTGGGTGCTAACTGTCGTAAACTTTCTATAAAACTCAGACCTTCTATTTCCATTACAAAACTAAACACGTCTCCGCCCTTACCGCATCCAAAACATTTCCAAATCTGTCTTTCTGGTGATACTACAAAAGAAGGCGTTTTTTCCCGATGAAACGGGCAGCGCGCTTGAAAATTTACCCCAACAGCTTTTAACTGAACATATTCTCTAATTATTTCCACCAGGTCTAATTTTGATTTTATATCTTCTGCTTGGCTCATTGACTTCTTATAGTAAATAAGTAAAATAAGATTAACATGAGATACGAAAAATCTCAAATCTGATCTTTTCACTTGGAGGAAAAGAATATGCAAAATCAAAATCTACTTCAAAAAGCTACTGAATTTGACAGTATAATTCAGAAAAGACATCTCATTGGTAATATAATCATACCTACAACTGTACTTCCTCCTTTTGGGGAAAATGATTTTTCTACTGGAAACCATGAGAATTGTGCTATCTGGACTGGATTATATATTGTTGCCAAATCTCTTGAGTATGCAGTAACTGGTTTACAAAAAGCACGACAAACTGCTATGATGTGTATTCAAGGGCTCAATATGCTCCAGGAGATAACAAACTGCGATGAAAGCGGTCAGAGAATCTCGCCAAAACTCAGTGGAATAATTGCAAGGGGTTATAAGAAAAGATCTAAACCAACAGATGATGAAAAATTTTTTTGGATAAAGAATGAGGAGGGAAAGAAAGAATATGAAAATATAAAAAAACGAAGAGATAGTTTCCGTGGCTACAGAAGAAAAGACGAATGGCGACAGGCGGGCGATTACCGTTGGCTAGGTGACGCATCAAAAAGCCAAGTCTTTGGCGTGATGTTTGGATATTTCATGTACACTCTTTTCTGCGAACCTGATCCTGTAGAAAAAGAAAGTATATCTAATCATGCATGCGCCATAGTGGATAAGATTATTGGTAATGATGGCGCCATAGTGGATAGGGATGGTAAGCCAACGCAATTTGGAAAATACAGAAAAAAGTTTAGCGCTGGTTTTGGTGGCTTGGGTCCATCATTATTATTATCTCATCTAAAACTTGCTGAATTTCTCTCAGGAGATAAAAAATACACAGATGAATTTAATCGTCTGGTAAATGAAAAAAAATATGATAGGACCCTTGCATTAAATCGAATCAATCCTCCTGTGGTAAGGAAATGGCATACCAATTTTGGTTCTGACGACAATCTCGCGCTCTTAAATCTTCTGATGCTTAACATGCTTAATCCTAATCAGAAAACAAAAAAACTCATAAAAGAGGGGGTCAGGAAAAGATTTTTCACTATTGGTGACTGTGATAATTCTCTCTTCACATATATCTATCATTCAATCACTGGCAAAGGTGGAAATTTCTTGAGTGTCGCAGAAGATGCCCTAAGCAGGTTCCCTATAAAAAAAACTGTTCCACTAGTTACCTTGAAAAGACATTATAGGGGTGGTTCAGTAAAAAGTAAGCTACTTTGGACAAAAAGTGCATTATTTGGAAAATTCAAACCAATACAAGATAGACCTGTTGATGAATATGCATGGAGAGTTAATCCATATAGAGATGATGAATGGTGTGGGGGCAAAGAAGGCACTATGGAATTCACTGGTGTGGATTTTCTCCTAGCATACTGGTTAGGCAGATGGCTTGAAGCTCTATAAGTAATATCGCCAAAAAAATTGACAATGCTCGACACAAGTTGTCGGGCATTTTTCTTTATTTTAAAATTCTACCTATGATAGGGAATTCATGGTTTATTCTTTTTGTTTTAACTTAAGACTATTAGCCTGATCTAAAATTTTTGATTCAAAGCTGGAAGTTAAATCTTTTTTAACTTTATATTTTTCTTGAGCTAATTTAATTAATTGCTCTAATAATTCTTCAAACTCCACGCCGGACTTTTTCCATAAATGATGATATAATGTTCCAGGTAAAGTATTAATTTCATTAGCGTACATTTTATTTTCTTGTTTGTTGTACAAAAAATCAACTCGCGTTGTGCCACTGCAACCAAATAATTTAAAAATTTTGATAGCTAACTCTTGTGTTTGTTTAGTAATATTTTCATCTAGTCTGGCAGGAATTTTTAATTTATCTTCTGCATTGCCTAACTGCGCACCACCTTCTTCTAAATATTTATCTTCATAAGAAAATAAATCATCGCCAAATAAAGACTCTTGTAAAACTGACGCTTTCGGATTTTCATTTCCCAAGACTGCGCAAGTTACATCCATTAAATTCTCTACTCCTTCTTCAACTAAAATTTTATTTTCATAATGCATAGCCACTTCAATTGCCTGCTCTAATTCTGATTTGTCTTTGGCTTTGGTAATACCAATTGAGGAGCCAAGTCGAGCTGGTTTTATAAATAAAGGGTATTTTAAATCTGTTATTTTTTGCAATATTTTTTCTTTGTTATTTTTAAATTCATCTGCTAAAAAATTAACAAACTTTGTAGTAGGAATATTATGCGCTAAATAAAATTCTTTGGTTAAAACTTTATCCATGGCAATGGCCGAACTAGCTACATCACAACCGACATACGAAATATTGCATAATTCAAATAAACCCTGAATAGTTCCGTCTTCACCATTTTGTCCATGAAAAGCAGGGAAGGCTAAATCAATTTCAATTTCTTTACCGAGTAATCCTTTTTGTTTAAATACCATTTTACCAACTGATTTTTCTAAATCTAAATAATATGGTTTTAATTTATTTAAATCACCACCATCTTTAAAAAAAGAAAGTTTATCTAATTCTTCCCCTAAAAACCATCTTCCCTGTTTGTCTAAATAAACAGGAGTGATATTGTAATTTAATTTTTTAAGTCCAGAAATAATAAACTCACCAGTAATAATTGATACATCATGTTCAGGGCTTCTACTTCCAAAAAATACTCCTATGTTCATATGTTTTATAATTAAATATAATTCTCTGGCCAGTCATTTTGAAATAAAATAACATCGCCTGATTTTGTAATATTTTGTATATTTTGATGCGCTTCTGGAGCGCTATTAAAAAATATAATATTTTCTTTGATAAAATTATTTTCTAGCAATCCCTGCTCAATAAAAGGAGTAGCACTGTTTTTAATTAAAATAACTACATTAGCCACGCTACTTAATTGCTTGCCAATATTATAGTGTAATTCTTTATTTTTGTCACCTGTTTCAACTAAACCAGGAGTAACATAAATTCTGCGCTTGTCTTTAAATTTTGCCAAAACTTTTATTGCTTCACGTACACCGTCAGTATTACCATTGTAGCTATCATCAATCACTAAAATGTTGTTATTACCTTTTATTAATTGCAAACGATGTTTGATTGGTTTAATATTTTTAATTCCCTGTTTAATTTCTTCTTTAGTTAATCCTAATTCTTCTGCGAGAATCACTCCGGCCATAGTTGTTCCTAGCATGTATTCTCCTAAAATCGAAATTTTTAAATTACTAAAATTTCCTAAATCAAAAGCAATACCTGATCCGTCCATAAAAAAATTCTTATTACTGATTTGATATTTTGATAATTTATTATTTTCACTGCTATAAAAAAAAGTTTCTTTTTTATTCAAATACTTTTTATAATTTTCTTTAATTAAATTATTATCAGCATTTAAAATAATTTTAGCGTCTTTAACTGCATTAACTACTATTTCAAATTTTGCTAAAACTGTATTTTTAATACTACCAAATCTTTCTAGATGGCTTTCATTAATACCGGTTAAAATACTAAAATTTGGTTTAGTAATATCACATAATGTTTTAATATCACCTTTTTGATAAGCACCCATTTCTACAATTAATATATCAATATTATTATCTAATTTTTCTAAAATTAATTGGGAGATCCCTAAGGGAGTATTTTTATTTTCTTCAGTTTTTAAAACTTTATATTTTTGTGATAAAATCTCTGCCACTGTTTCTTTCATGGTGGTTTTACCATAACTGCCAGTAATACCGACTATTTTTAATTCTGGATATTGCTTAATTTTAGTTTTAGCTTTATTAATTATCTTTTGTTTTAAAATATAATCTAACGGCCAAAGAATTATAGTTGCCAAAATTAAACAAATACCAAAGTATAAAGACAATAAATATAAAATTATAACCGCCGTTATAATGGCTACTGTTAAACTTTGACTTAAATACATCATCCATCCGCCTGTGATGGCTAAAATAAATTGAATTAAAAAGGCTATTAAAAATATTGTTTTTAATTTGGCTGTCCAATCTATTTTATTTCTCTGAGTTTTAAATTTGCGCCAAAAAATTTTACTAAATCTTGGCAGATTATAATTTTCTAACTGCAGTAGATATAATTGATATTTTATTTTCTGAAATGGTAATAAATTCATACAAACTTTTTGATATTATTAACAAATTTTTCTGTCTGATCCACAAAACTAAAATGTCCAGTATCTTTTAAAATAACTAATTTTGAATTGGGAACTGCTTGTTCCATAGTGCGAGCGTCTGCTAGTGGTGCATCTTTATCGTTCTCACCCCAAATTAATAATGTTGGAATTTTAATTTTTGGCAACAGGGAAGTTAAGTCTTCATTTATAATATTAATAAAAGTCTGTTGTAATTCTGGAGTAGCTAAATAATCTTCTGATCCCATGGCAGAATAAATTTTTTTACGCGTTGATTTTAAAAATGGTAATTTAAAAATTGGTTTTATAATTTTAGCAATTATTTTTTTTAAACTATTTTGTTTAACTTTAATTCCTGCACTATCCACTAAAATTAATTTTGATAAAGATGGGGGACTGGTGCTGGCTAATTTTATACCAACTCTACCACCAAAAGAATGGCCAATAATTATTACATTTTTTAAATTTAATTTTTTTATAAACTCACTTACTATTTCTGAATAATCTTGGAGTTTAAAATCTTTATTTGGTAAATCTGACTGACCAAAACCGGGAAAATCAATGCTATAGCTACTATACTCAGACAACTCCCCTATTACCTTTTGCCAAATTTTTCCTTCAGAACGCCAACCATGCAAAAACAACAAAACAGGCGCTTGTGTATCCCCTGTTCTGTGATAATAGTTAACAAGCATTCCATTGATTATGATTTGTTTTTGATGTATATACATTGCAATATCTCAACGATTATGTATAATAAAAAAGAATTGGAGACCTGCCTGCCGGCAGGCAGGGGTGCCTTGGCATCTTACAATATTTATATAATATGGAGAGGTGCCAGAGTGGTTGAATGGGGCACCCTGCTAAGGTGTTAGGCTTTCACGAGTCTCGAGGGTTCGAATCCCTCCCTCTCCGCATTGTTTAATTATAATAGTTGTGCTTCCTGAATTCCTAGTATTATACCCTCTTTCTAAACAATTGCAATATTTAAATTTTATGCTATAATAATATCGTACTTGTGGGGCGTCAGCCCTATTCGGCTAATTCATAAGCTGAAGGCAAGTACTGCTAAAGATATCGCCATTTGGCGGTATTTTTAGTTTAATCTTCTTTTAAATTACCAAAAGCAGTTGTTATAAATTTTGTATCGCGATAGTGAGATTTCGACCATGCTGGTATAACGCTCCAAAAATGTTTTTGACCATTTCCTATTTGTCTTATTATAACCTTAACTCTAAAATTTCTAATTATAGACACAAAACCCCAATAACGTACTATGGAAGATTCATGGACTACTTTTTTCTTTTTCTTTTTTCTAACTTCGATAATACTTTCATCATATTCTTGATAGGTTGTTGATATTTTAATTATAGTCTTAGCGTGCGTTAATAATTTAAACTTCATTATTTGTACGCTTCTATCTCTTTCTGTCCTCTCGCTTTTATATATCAAATGATTAAAACCTTCTGAAGTAAAATTAACATATTCATTATTTAAAGCAGGGCAACAAATACGTCCTATATTACTATAAAAACTTTGGGAATCTTCTCTAATCTTCTGATAATTCGAAATATCTGTCATATTTTCATAATAATCCTTTATAGATATAGTGAGCTGCTTTTAAAATTACTAAACCAATTATTACTGAAATCCAGAGACTTAATTCACTATTACCAGGGAATAAATAAATATCTAGCAATCCCCAAGCTCCACGCCAAAAAGAAACTACTGCAAGGGCAATAATTATAGCAAAAATCGCCTTGTGCTTATTTTTTAATTTACTAAAATCTTTAAACATAGATCCTCCTTTTGTTAATTTGTAAAATATTTTTATAGTAAAGGCGGAAGGGGAGGGATTCGAACCCTCGAGAGCTTTCACTCTACACGCTTTCCAAGCGTGCGCACTAGGCCACTATGCGACCCTTCCTTCTCTGTATTATTAAATCTCTAATTCCCTCTCAATAATTTTCTTTAACCCTGCTTGTTTTCCATCAACACTATCATAATCTTCATATGGTACATTACCAATAATAAATTTATTATTCACAAAAATAGTTGGCACACTGCGCACTCCACTAGCTTCAGCTTTAGTAATATCAGCTAAAACTTTTTTTCTATACTTTTCATCTTCTAAACATTTATTAAATTGCTCTTCGTTTAAGTCAATTTCTTGGGCATTTAATTTAATTTGTTCTGGGCTTAATTTACCAACGCTAGCACTGGCAAACATTTGGTCATGCATTTGCCAAAATTTATTTTGCTCGCTGGCACATTCACTGGCTTCGGCAGACATTAAACCATAATTATGAACAGGCAAAAAGTAATGTCGAAAAATAATTCTAATTTTTTCGCCAAACTCTTTTTTCGCTTGAGCAATACTTCCCTGTTCGCTAGCTAAACCTGAACAAAATAAACAATCAAATCCGCTATAGATAATAATATCAACTGGCGCCTGGTCATCACCTTGGACATGATCATTAGTTACTACTGGGGCCGGATTCATTTCTAATGGCATTTGAACATCTTCTTGTTTGTTTTCTATTTTTTCACCAGCAACTTTTTCTTCTTTATTTAAACCACAACCAGAAATAGTTATAATAAAAAAAATTGCTAAAAATATAAGCAGTTTATTTTTTTGCATATTTTTGTCATGCCTGTGAAGGCAGGCATCTAGAAATTTAAATATCATTAGTTAATTCAGTAAATAAATCTTTCCAGGAAGGATTAAATTCTTCAATCATTTTAATCTTCCAACCGCGTTTCCATTTTTTTAAATTTTTCTCTCTATCAATTGCGTCATCAATGTATTGATATTCTTCATAATAAACTAATTTATTAACATTATATTTATTAGTAAATCCTGGGTTCATTTTTTGTTTATGTTCATAAACTCTATTTATTACATCATTTGTTACACCAATATATAATGTTCCGTTCTTTTGACTAGCTAAAATATAAACATAATAAATTCTTTCTTCATGCATATTTTTCTTTAATTTTTCTGCCTGCCTGCCGGTAGGCAGGGATTCCTGCCTTCGCAGGAATGACAAGGAGGGAATGTGCCTATATCTTATCAGCCACTCTCAATACTGTCCCCTCGTCAAACTTTTTACCAATCACTTGTACGGCTGTTGGCATTTTTTCACTAGTACCATATGGCACAGAAATTGCTGGCAAACCAGCTACTGAAGCAGAATCTAAAAATATATCTTCCAAATACATACTTAGTGAATCTGTATGTGCGCCAATTTTAAAAGCAATGTTAGGGCAAACCGGAGCAACTATAGCGTCAACTTTTTTAAAAACTTGATCTAATTCTTCAATAATTTTAGTACGAACTTTTTGCGCCTGTAAATAATAAGCATCATAATATCCAGCTGATAGAGCATAAGTGCCAAGCATTATTCTTCGTTTTGTTTCAGCGCCAAAACCCTTACCGCGAGTTTTAAAATAAATTTCTTCTAAATCTTTAGCATCTTTTTGTTCAGATAGTCCGTATCTTATGCCATCATGTCGTCCTAAATTTGAACTAATTTCTGACGGAGTAATAATATAATAAACCGGCAAAGCATACTTTGTGTGTGGTAAACTTATTTCTATAATTTCTGCTCCTTGTTTTTCCAATTTTTTAATTGCCTCACGAACATTTTTGGCAATATCTTTATTCATTTCTTTATTAAAAAATTCTACTGGCACTCCTATCTTTAATTTTTTAATATCTTTATTAGTTTCAGTTTCATAATTATCAACTGGCACGTCAGCAGTAGTAAAATCATTTTTATCTTGTCCAGAAATTACTTCTTGCACAATTCCTGCGTCTTCAACTGTTTTAGTTAATGGGCCAGGAACGTCAGTAGAGGAAGTCATGGCAATAATTCCAAAACGAGAACCACGACCATAAGTTGGTTTTAATCCAACTACTCCACAAAAGGCAGCTGGATGACGAATGGAACCGCCAGTATCTGAACCAATTGCAAAAATGCACATATCAGAAACAACTGCTGCGGCCGAACCACCAGACGAACCACCAGCCACACGAGTTAAATCATGTGGATTCTTGGTTACGCCAAAAGCAGAATTTTCTGTAGAACCTCCGTGGGCAAATTCATCTAAATTTGCTTTGCCTAGCAATATTGCGCCAGCTTCTCGTAATTTTTTAACTACCGTCGCATCATAAGGCGCAATGTAGTTTTCTAAAATTTTGGAAGCAGCAGTCATCTTCACACCCTTGGTTAAGTAGTTATCTTTAGCAATATACGGAATTCCGGTTAATTCACTGATTTCACTTGCCTCGCCAGAGCCTTGGCGAAAGCGGGTGTTTTTTATACGAATATCAGCCTTTTTTGCCTCTTCTAAGGCTTCTTGCTTGCAAACAGTCAAAACAGCGTTTATTTCCTTATTTTTGGCTGAAATCTGCGCTAAACACGCCTTAGTTAATTCAACTGAAGTAAATTCTCCTTTATCTAAGCCTTTACGGGCTTGTTTAATTGTTAATTCGTTTAATTTCATAGTCAAAAAATATAATAAATAGCATGAATTAATATTATTTATATTATATCTTAATTATTATTTTTCCGCAATTTAAACTAATTTTAGCTAAATTTCGCTTATTGATCTTAATCCTATTAAGCGTAATCCTAAATTTGAAAAACAAAGGCTTGACAGATATTTAAATGTATGCTAATATATGATTATTGTTTAATTGACAATTTTTTTATTAAGACTTAAAATTAAGTTGTTTACAAATCTTAATCCCTAGTGGATTAAGTAAACATATCCTAATAACGGAGGTAGTAGTATCATGAAAAATCGACTTGTTACGTTCGCATCAACACCGAGTACCATTGACACCGAATTTGTCCGTCACGACCGATCCGCGTTTGATCCCAATCTTTCCGGCGCCGTCGTCGCCACTGCCTGATGACCCCATTCGATCGGGTACGGTAAGAAAATCGTCTTAACCAATGCTTAAATGCAAAGGAGATTATAAAAATGAGACGACCAAGAGACGCTCTGACCATATGCCAGAGCTTCTTTCTACATCAAATCGCTTCCCCTTATCCGCACAAATGCGAGACACGCAAATGTGACAGGGGCTCCTCTGAATCCAAAAAGCCCATTCGAGGGCAAATCGGACAGTTTCGCTGAATTCGCGAGGAGGGAAAAATGAGAAATTCGTTTCTTGTAGGATTTGTGCCTATTAAAGCGGGGCTCTTAAAACTTCCTTGTCATTAGTAATATTTTGATGGCATGTGAATAGTTGCTACACATAGTAGCAATGGGATCTCGCTTTACAAAACAGTGAATCGTGTTTTTTATGAAAAATTCGAAATTCCAGTTAATCTCACGATTTACTGAAACCGAAAATGGTTAATTGGTTCCTGGACGTTAATCACCGGTACGTAGTCTTGTCAACGTTCGCCGGAAGATACGCCAGGAGAAGACGAGTAGGAGAGGATTTTCGAATCTCTGTTCTCCGCGTGATCATAGGCGCGCGCCATTTCGCGGACGAAGTTTTGTCGCTGTTATTAAAGGGACAGAAGCAGGGATTGATGGCATGATGGACGGCGCGATATAATCGACGCCTGAACCGCAACCCCATCCGAATCCAATTCTGCTCTAATGAAAGTCTCGTTGCAAAGTGACGGGACTAAGTACACCGAGGTCTTGTGACTGGTAGTGACTTGTCCATGCCATTGTGCGTTGGGACATGAATCGCCCGCCTTAGGGACCACGCCACGTTACGCAAGCCCTTGCACCCCTCCAACTAAGTGGGGTCGAACGAGATTTTTCCCTAGACGATGATGATAATTTCTCGCACTACTAGCGGCGAGATTTCAATCCTTTACCCCATTAATCTAAGAGCGGGAACAGGGTCATCATCGCTAGGGAAAATCTTGAATTTTTTCAACAGGTCGACTGGAAACGTATTTAACGTTTCTGATCGACAAAACACAAGGAGAATACGCTCGGACAATTTGAAGTTCCGTAGCGGATTCTCAAACTTATTAGTAGTTGTAAGAGCTCCTTGGATACGAGTAGTTGTATATGTGTATCCGCTCAGAGAACTGTCGCTATCGCCATTTTCATCCACCATTTTGTTGAGACATGATTATGGGGAGCGAGTTCTCTAACACAAAACCGAGGATATTTGCTCATCGAAAAATTCCACTGCCACTCTTAAGGCGGACTCATGGAAACTTCAGAGCGAATCCTCAAATAATCCCCCCACCAAAGCATTGCTGAACGGCAAAAGCTTCGGGGGGATTTTTATTTTTAAAAAATAGTCTATTTCTTAGGCTATTGACAATATTTTAAATACGTGCTAAAGTACCTTTATTGTAAAAGGTCATTCATTTTAAGCTAAACTTCATTTAATGCCAAAATCTTTATAGGCTGTGTCCAATATGAAGGACATCGAAATTGGGCTAATTAAAGCCTGAGTAACGCAAGAAATGAACTGACTAACGCTTATTGAAAGGGGGATGACCAATGAAAATGCTTGTCGCCAAAAGCTTCAACAGTAAACTTATTGATTGATTGGATCCGGGCGACGCCTCAATCCCGAGGGGCAACACTTAAATTTCGGGTAGCGCAAGCATATACACATGGGAGAAATGGATGGGGAAAAGTAGTAAGTAGGTAAGTAATAAGTTGACAGAGAACTCTTATCTGCTAAAACCTCTGATCTTTATAGCCAAAAAGGCACAGCGATTAAATCGCGTAACCAAACAAAAAAACCTCAAAACTCTTTCTGATGTTAAAGAAAAAGTTGCGAGGTTTTTTAATTTTTATAATACTCTCTTTACTTTAATAAACTTCCCTTCTTTACTAGGCGCTTGTGCTAAAGCAGATTCAACCTCATCTTTCGGCCATTCTTCAACTGTATCTTCTCGCATGACGTTTTCTAAACCAGTTACTTGTGCAGTTGGTTCTATGCCAGTCACATCAACTTCTTGTAATTGATCAACATAACCTAAAACATCTGACAATTGAGAACCATAGATTTCCAACTCTTTGTCAGTTAATTCTAATCTAGCCAAATCGGCTATTTTTTTTATTTCTTGTTTTTTTAATTTCATAGGGTCTTATTGTCATTCCTGCGAAGGCAGGAATCCACTACATTATTTTTTTCTGGATTCCGGATCTTCGTCCCGATGTGTCGGGACTACGCCCGGAATGACAAAGGGTTATTTTATTAATCTTTTAAATTCATCTTCATCTAAAATCTTTACACCTAATTTAACTGCCTTGTTATACTTACTCCCTGGCTCTTCCCCGGCTACTACATAATCAGTATTTTTACTAATAGAACTGGAAATATTTCCACCTAACTTTCTTATCTTATCTTTTGCCTCATCTCTTGTCAAACCCGCGAGTGTTCCCGTAAGCACAAAGCTCTTACCAAGCAATTTTTGATTTTTAATTGTAGATTGCTGATTATTAAAAACAACGCCATTTTTTTTCAAACGATTCAACAAATCAATATTATTTTTATCTCTAAACCATTCATAAATACTTTGCGCAACTTTATCTCCTATCCCTTCTATTTTTTGCAAATCTTCAATTGACATCTTTTGCATTACATTAATTAGATCGTTTGCGTTATACGTTATGTGTTCCACGTTATGCGATAAAAGTACTGCCGTCTCCTCTCCCACATACCTAATCCCCAATGCATAAATAAATTTTGCTAAATCTACTTGCTTAGAATCTTTAATTGCATTAATTAAATTTTCAGCAGACTTTTGTTCAAATCGCTCTAACGGTTGCAAGTCCCCTATTTTTAATTCATAAATATCACCAGCATCTTTAATCAATCCTTTACTAATTAATTGTTCAACAATTTTATCACCTAGCCCTTCAATATTCATTCCTTTCTTAGAAACAAAATGAATTATATTTTCCACTTCTTGAGCAAAACATTTTTTATTAGTGCAATAAGTAGCAGACTCGCCTGCTGGGCGTTTAACATCACTATTACAAATAGAACATTTTTTTGGCATGGTAAATTTCTGCTCTTTGCCAGTTCTTAATTTTTTTAAAACTTCAACTACTTCTGGAATAATATCACCAGCTTTATGAATGATAACCGTGTCGCCAATGCGCACATCTTTTTTATTTATTTCATCTTCATTATGCAAGGTCGCTCGGCTAACTATGGAACCAGCCACTTGTACTGGTTTTAAATGTGCAACCGGAGTTAAAGCACCAGTTCGTCCTACTTGCACAACAATATCTTCTACGATAGTCGTAACTTTTTCTGGAATAAATTTGTAAGCGATTGCCCAGCGTGGTGCTTTGCCAGTGTAGCCTAAAATATCTTGTAATTTTTTTGAATTAACTTTAATTACTAATCCATCAATGCCGTAATTTTGCTTGTCTTTTATTTTGCTCCATTTTTTATAAATCTCTTCAACTTTATTTAAACTCTGACAGTGATGATAATTTTTATTTACTTTAAAACCTAATTGTTCTAATAATTTTAATTCTTCAATTTGAGTTTGCGGAAATTCACCGTTAATTGCATCAACATCATAAATAAAAGAATCTAATTTTCTTTGAGCAGTAATTTTTGGATCTAATTGTCGAATAGAACCGGCGGCTGCATTGCGCGAGTTGGCAAATTCAGCTAATTTATTTTTTTGCCTTTGCTTATTTATTTTCTCTAAATAATTTTTATCTAGCCATGCTTCGCCGACTGTTGTTATGTTTATTTTCTGTTTTAATTCCAGTGGCACACTTCGGATAGTTTTAATTTGTTCTGTCACATTTTCACCAATCTTACCATCACCTCTAGTCGCAGCTTGTACTAATTCTCCATCTTCATAAGTTAAAATTATTTTTAGCCCATCAATTTTAATTTCGCAAGAATAATCTAGTGTATTTTTAATATTATTTTTATCTAAAATCTTTTTAACTCTATCTTCCCATTCTTTAATTTCTTCAAAACTAAAAGCATCCTGCAAAGACCACTGTCTTGCTTGATGCTTAACTTTTACAAATTTCTTTAGCGCATTACCACCAATTCTTTGGGTTGGAGAAATTTTACTTTTATATTCTGGGTATTTTTTTTCTAGCTCTACTAACTCTCGAGTTAAAGAATCATACACCTCATCATCCACTGCTGGACTATCTGATGTATGATATTTTAATCTTAATTCGTCTATTTGTTTGGTTAATTTTTGAATTCTTTGTTTTGCTTGCCCGCCTTGCCATCGGCTTGGGAGGGTTTGTATATTTGTTTTATTCATATCTTTGATATCTAATTTCAATACTTCTTTGAGCACTAAAATATTGGCCAGTAGAAGTGGCAATTGAATAAGCCACTCCGCCAATATCAATATCTTCTTTTATTACTTCTAATGATAAATTAACTGAAGTAAAAGTTAAATCAGGATCAAAAGTTGCTATTCCATCTCCATCAAAAATAACTCCACCATATTCGCCAACATCAGTATTATTTTTTCTAATTTCCCAAAGCATACGTTCTGTTCCTGCTTCAGATGCTAAATAAGCAAAACTAGAACGACCGGATAATTTTGAAATTTGCAAACTTTTAAACAAAATATCAGCCACACTTAAAGCTACTACCAAAGCGCTAGTTAAGAGCATCATGGTCATTAATAAAGCTATTCCTTTTTGATTTTTTTTATTCATAATGTCTACTGGAAATTGTAGTTTGTATATCTATTTGAGATTTATATAAATCTTGTCCGCCAAATTTTGTACTATTAACTTCCATATTTATCGTTACTGATGCTTGATTACTGGCATCTTTATTTTGCACAATAAAATTTAAACTACTAACTGCAACATTAGTTGGAGTTATATAACCTGAACTAGCACCTCTAGTTATTTTTAACCTGTTGCCATCTTGAGCATAGGTTATACATTCATCATACTGATTTTTAAAATATAAAGTGGATCCTCCAGATACTGCAAAAATTTTACCAGCTGATACGCCACAGGCACCACTACTTATTTGAGCATTGCGTATTTCTTTAGCCATTACTTCCATAGTATAACGTAAACTTTCTTGGGTATTATGTCCGCTAATAGCTACTCGCTGACCTCTAACTACTTGTTGAAAAATCATTGAGGAACTTAAAGTTAAAATAGTAAACACGCCTAAACCAACTATTATTTCTAAAAGCGTGTATCCTTCTTGTTTTGAATTCTTATAAATCATAATTTATTTCCAATCAAATAAATAAGTTTCTACTGAAACGTCGTGAGTGTTTCCTCTTTCTGACCATTGCACTGTACTAATAATTTTATAACCATCTACTGTTAAATCACTATTAACATCAATGTCAGTTTTTTCTATTATCCGAAAAAATTGAGATGCTGTACCACTAGAATATTGGTAACTATTATCAGTGCCATCTTTTAAAAGCTTAGCATTAACATCAGTAATACTACTAACAGCACTAATATTTCCATCAATATCAATTCTGTATATAGGAATATTTATACCATTATTCCAAGCTGAACCAGCAATCCAATTGCTATCTCTTTTATTACGCACTAGTTCCACTGCTTCTTGTGCTAACATGGAAGCGGTAAATCTATTTTTATTAGTATAATAAACACGAGTATTTTGAACAATTAAAGATAATAAACCAACCATGCCAATGGTAATTACGCCCAAAGCGATTGTAACTTCTATGATACTCAGTCCTTTTAAATTTTTCTTAATTTTATTTAACATAAATTAATCTTTAATGTCTATCAATCCTAAAAAATTAACATCAATGTCTTGGGTATTACCTTCTACATCTTCAAATTGCAAAATTATTTCATCTACTACTGAATCATCATAAATATAAGTGAGTGGATCAGGTGGTATGAATAAAATAATATCATCAATACTACTTATAACAAAAGTGGCATTATTATCTAAATCAACTGTTTCAAAACATTCTCCAGCTACAGCAGGACAATCAGAACCAACCGGATCATAATCGCCATCATCATTAACATCAGCAAAAATAACATAAGTGTCAGTATCTATAATTTTAATACCCCACCCACCTACCGGAACTGAGTCTCTATATTCTTGCGCGCCCAAAGCCATATTTTGTAATCGACGCAAATCACCAGCAACTTTATATGCTTCTAATCTTAAAACTGAATTACTACTAGCTCCACGATAGTATACTAATGATAAAGTAGAAATAATTCCAATAATACTAATTGTTACCAATAGCTCAATCAATGTAAAACCAGCACCAGTTTGTTTTTGGTGCTGATTTGTATAATTTAAATTTTTATTAATTTTTTTTATCATTGACTAATTTCTAGTTTCTAATTAGTTTGGACTTACTTCTTTAAATAATGGTGATTTTGGACAAGCCACATAAGGACCAAGTGCATCTGACCATTCAGCCTCTTCTCCAGCGCCTTCATCAGCAGAAGTGTTATAACCAGCAATTATATAATAGAAACGGTGACTAGCATTAGCTTCAGTTACTGAATCAGCGTAGGTGAGAGTAGTTACAGCGCCATCAACGGAAATTTTAACATAATTTTCAGAATCATCACAATAACCAGCAATTTGTCCAGTAGCATCACATCTATAAATATTATAATAATTAACTGTACCTGCTGGAGCTATCCAAGTTAAGGTGTTAATGTCCGGACATTCATTTTTACCGCCTACATCATCACTTAAAATCTGACAAACTGCCTTAGTAGATTCACTTGCCTCAGCTGAATCACTATATAAAGCACAGACCACATCATTACAAGCACGCACTTTATAAGTATAAGTAGTACCAATATCTAAGCTGGTAGTATCATTACATACATTACTTGTGCTAACAATCCAACTACAAGCTGTATCCCAACTAGCACCGTTTTGACGATATACTTTAAAACCACTTGCTCCTAATACTGGTATATCCCAATTTACCTTTAATTTATGGCAACTATCACTAGATGCTTGTGAAACTATCACGTTTTGTGGTGTACCAATAATATCTCCAGTTATTTTATAATCACTTGTACTACAATCATCATTAAGACAATTAAAACTAATCCAACCGATATTACTATTCCAGGCATAGCCAGTAAAATCACCACTACCACTAACAGCAACTCCATAATCTGTCCCACCATCAGCACTATATTTCCTCATTTTAATCCAACCTTCATCACCTAAGCTTAAAATTTTTGCCCAACCAGAAATTTGTTGATTACTACTATTATAGATTGCCCATTGAAATGGATTGCCTGGTGCATTACTGACTAAGGCAACACTGCCATTATCCGGACCAAAATAAATCCAACCTAAATTACTACTCCAAGCATAACCTGATAATTGGCCAGTAGCTAAATCAATGGTGACGCCATAATCAGTGCTAGCGCAACTATTATCAGTAGTACAATTAAAACTAATCCAACCAGTCATATCATTCCAAGCATAACCGTCAATTTTATCATTTGCGTCTGCAAGGGCAAAATCAATTTCTTGTTCGTCAGTTACAAAAATCATCATAACTGTGGCATAGCCAAAAGCAAGAAAGATTATTAATAAAAATGTTTTTTTAATAAAAGACATATAAAATAAATTTAATATAAACTAATTGATAAATACCAATGCATAATCTGTTCGCCCCACAACAATGCAATTACTGTCGCCATGCTTAAAAAAGTTCCAAAAGGAATTTGCGATTGCCATTTCTTTTTTTTATTTAAAATTAATCCGATCCCCACAATAGACCCTAGAATATAAGCAATCATTAAAGCCACTAAAATATTAGGGAATCCCAACATTAATCCCATTAACGCACCCAATCTAATATCTCCTCCACCAATCCATTTACCTTTAGAAATTAAAAATTGTAATAGAAAAAATCCTCCACTAATTACAGTTGCTAATAATAAATTGAAAAAACTAAATCCTAAATATAAATTTATAAATAATGCCACTACCATTGCTGGCATGGTTACTTTATCTAAAATCAAATACCAGCGTAAATCATAAACAAAAATAGTTATTAAAACCGAGACAAAGGTTAAATTACGAAAAAACTTAACAATAGTTGGAATTGAAAGTTGGAGACTAGAAACCGAGAAACTGAGAAACTGAGAAACTGGAAACTGGAAACTTACCAAAGCCACTAATACAAATAATATACCTGTCACTAATTCAACTATTGGATATTGCCATGAAATTGATTTACGACAATGTCGGCATTTACCACCTAAAATAATAAAGCTAAGTAAGGGAATATTATCATACCAACTAATTTTCTGTTTACATTTAGGGCAGATTGAACGGCCAGATATTGTCTTTTTTTGATTTAATCGCCAAACTAAACAATTCAAAAAACTGCCAATACATAAACCAAATATAAAAATAATGAGTACTGTCATAAAAGTCATATAAGGTTTATCCTAAATTTAAACTAATATTAAGTAATAAAAGACAACAGCTTTAAACTTAATTCCTTTTCCTACGAAATACGAATTTTTACGAATATACAAATACCTACTAAATAATGTTTAATAGAAAACTTCGTATATTCGTACTTAATTCGTATTTCGTAGGAGAATAAGGCATGTTTATATAATATATACTTTATTATTAAAATTAATTTTGTAAAAAACTTAATATGTTTAATAATATATATTATACCATATATTTAAAACCAAACAAAAAAAGAGCCCTTTAAAAAGACTCTTTTTATATATATCTATCAGATTATTTATTCAATACCATTTTCACTAGCTGTATGTGCTCCAGCTGCTAATCCGCCTGTCGTACCTTCTAAAGTAAAGGTAATTGCATAAGTAGATGCAGTGCCAGTATAGGTATAGGCTGCTCCATTTGGACTTGGATTGGCCGGAACCTGACCCATATAAGTAGTACCAGATACAGTAGCTGCAAATCCAGCCACAGGACCACCACTTAAAGTATCATAATCTGTAGCTCCTAATGCTACACCACTAAGAACAGGGTATCCATTCTCATCATTAAAGTAAAGCTCTAAAGCTGTTTGAACCTGTTTAATGTCTGATACGCGTTTTGCGTCACGTGCTTTAGAACGAGCATTGTTTAACGCTACAACTGCTAAAGTAGAAAGCAACCCAATAATTGCAATAACTACTAGCAATTCAATTAAAGTAAAACCTTTTTTATTTTTCATAAGTTTCACCTCCCTTTCATAAATTACGATAGCTTAGTATTCACTTCGTAATTTGATTAATTTATTAAATATATTAATTAGTTATTAACATTATACCAAATTTTTAAATAAAATGCATTATTTATTATTCAAATCCCCTAATAGTTTTAGTTTCTTCAGTTGCTTCTAGTTCGTATTCAAGAAAAAATTCTTTACCATCATTACTACAATATTTATAAGTATAAATATCAAAATCCTTTGGATCAACTGGCATTGGCGCAATGTACGGTTTTTCTGGATCAGCATATAAAGCATCAGTTAATTCTGAGTCCCAGCAACCAGTAGTTGGTCCACCACTACAAGCACAGGTTGGATATCGTTGAATATTATCATAATACAATTGTAATGCTGTAAAGACATTACCATTGTCTACTTGTCGCTTTGCATCGCGCGCTTTTGTTCTGGCTTGATTTAAAGAAACAGTAGCAAAAGTGGATAAAAGGCCAATAATGGCAATTACCACTAGCAACTCAACTAAAGTGAAACCCTGCCTCGCGAACAGGCGGGCTTTTGTTGTTTTAAAATTAAATTTCATAGGTTATGTTAATTATTAGTTAAAATTAATTCTTATTTTATTTCTAAATCAATAAGACCTCTTTGAATTCTTTCATTTATGTTAATTGATGGATTTGAATCTTCGTCAATAAACTCGTATACAAATCCATATTTACCAACCCATCTCGCATCAAAAGGCGCTGACGGTCCGGTGTCATATCCAAAATTTAAATTTTCCCGACCACTAAGCTGCACCTTTAACTCATAAATATCTTTTACTACATCACTAATATATATCTTTTGTACTATTCTTTCATTAATTTGCAATGGTATCCATGCTAGCCATTCACCATCCCGAGAGAGTTTTTGAAACCCAATATCTCTCTCTCCTTTAGTTATTTCATTTATTTTTAATTTTTTTAAATCAAGCGTATTAATATTTAAACTGTAAACTGTTTGAGAGGAAAAATTTGTATCAGGAACAATCTCTTTTAAAATAATTATGCTTTCTCCTTCAACTTCTCCTAGTGTATCAAAATTTTTATTATATTTTTTCTCTATGTCTTTAATTATTTTAGCTTTTTTTTCAATCAATTGTTGATGTTGAGTTTGGCGTTCAGCTTCTATCTTATCGCGTCTAATTTCCATTTTATATTCAGTATATATTCTTAGCAGTATTAATAATACACCTAAAATAGCTAGGACTACTATTATTTTAAGAGCTATGCTTTTTTTCTTTTCATCTATTCTATCAAGCCACCAAAAAAGTAAAACAAGAAAAAACTGTGGAATAAATATTGCTAATAACATGCTTCCAAATATAACTGTAAACATCATAACTTCAAAGCCGCATCCCTCAATGGAAATGCAATATACAGACATAATTATAAATGGAATTAATAGGATAAAAAATAAAAAAATAGCTGGGATAAATAAAGATAATTTTTTTCTGCCTTTTTCCAAAAACGCCATAGAAACTATAATAGAAGGAAGCGCTAAAAAAATCCATATAGATACAATAATTACGGAAAATATATCCATTGCTAAAACATAGTGGATCATAAGAGAGAAAAAAAGATTGGAAATAATTATGTTAAGAATAAAAATAAAAAGGATATTTTTTATTAATTCTTTCTTTTGATTTTCCATAGCTACACCACAACAATCTCCACCCTCTTCATTTTTATTTTTACAAACTGCACATTGATACATAGTTTTTTTAATTTTTAAAAAGATAAACTTTTGAATAACTAAAATTGACTTGCCATATTATACATTGGCATAATAATTGCAGCTACCATCATGCCAACTCCAATTCCCATAATGACCATAATTATCGGCTCAATTAATTTTGTTAGATTTGCTAAAACATTCATTATTTCTCTAGAATAAAAATCGGTTAATTTTTCTAAAACTACATCAACTTTACCGGTTTTTTCTCCAACTGATAACATTTGAGAAACCATTTTTGGCACTTCATTACTTTCCATAAAGACACTGGAAAGTGGACTGCCTCCTTCAATTGCTTCACGCGTTTCTGTAATTAATTCTCTATAGATAGCATTACCTACTACATTTGCAGAAACTTCTAAACTTGTAGAAATTGCTACTCCACCTGATATTAAAGTATGCATTGAACGCATAAAACGCACTAAATATATTTTTTGAAATAAAGGACCAAAAATCGGTAATTTTAATTTTAGAAAATCAAATTGTCGCTCACCAGTTGGTAATTTAATATAATATTTAAATCCAAATACTCCTCCGACAATGACTATTAAAATTAACCACCAAAAACTAGCCAAAAAACCAGAAATAAATATTAACATTCTAGTCGCGAAAGGCAATTCCCCACCGGTCTCAGCGATAATGTCTGTTAATTTTGGTACTACCCAAACCATCATAATTACACCCACAGCACCTAAGCCACTTAAGACAAAGGCAGGATAAATCATTGCTCCCTTTACTTTATGCATCATGTCATAATCTTTTTCCATTTGATCTGCTAAATAATTCAGTACTTCGTCTAATTTTCCTGATGTTTCACCTGACTTAACTACACTAACATAAAAATCACTAAAAATTTTACTTCGTTTTCCTAAAGCTTCGGATAAACGCGATCCAGCATTAACCTCGTCAGCAACTTCTGAAATAATCATTTTTAATTTCACACTTTCTGTTTGTTCGATTAAAACTTTAAGAGCTTGCACTACTGGAATATTGGCTGAAATCATTACTGAAAACTGACGAGAGAAAATAACAATATCTTTTTCTTTTACTTTTTCAAAAATATGTATTTGAAACTTGGACTTTTGTTCTTTTTCAAGACTAATCAACTTTAAACCTTGGTCATCTAATGAACCTTTGGCCAACTGCTTATTAGGCGCATCAATTGCACCTTCTTTAATATTCCCTGTTTTATCTTTTGCTTTGTATTTGAATAAAGGCATGTTTGTTCTTTAAAGATGTTATACTAATCCGCTAATAATATGCGAATCAACTAATCACTAATGCCACAAATATAAATTAGTAATTTGCGGATTAGCGTTTATTAGTAGATTAGCATCACACTTACTTAATCATTATTTGAAAATCTTGTTTATTACCAGATTCAGCCATAGCATCTTCCCGGCTAACTTTGCCGCTATTTACTAAATTTATTAAAGATTGATTCATGCTAATCATTCCTTCTCCACCTGAAGTTTGAATAGTTGTTGGAATTTGTTTAATTTTTCCTTCTCTAATAACTGACTCTATAGCAGAATTAACTAATAATATTTCAGGAGCTAACACTAATCCTCCACCTTGTTTAGGTAATAATTTCTGTACTATAATTCCCTCTAAAACATCGGCTAAAATAGTACGAGCAGATTCCAATTTAGCAGGTGGAATGGCTTCTAGAATTTTTTCAATTACTCTAACAGTTGAATCTGCATTTATTTCTAAAATAACAAAACAATTACTAGACGCTATGTCAAAAATTAATGGTAAACTTTCAGCAAAATCTTGTTTAATTTCGCCAACCATCAAAATATCAATATCTTCATTTTGACAATATTTTAAACCATCAACTAAGTTAGGCACGTCTTTGCCAATCTCTCTTTGCTCAACTACACTATTTTTACTAACAAATTGTATTTCAATTGGATCTTCTAAAGTTAAAATTCGCTTACTACTATCATTATTTATTTTTTCAATAATCGCTCCAGTAGTTGTTGTTTTACCACTACCATATGGCCCAGCTATAATTAAAAGTCCACCTTCTGCTTTAGTAAAATTTTCTAATATTGGCGGTAGTTCTAATAAACTAAAATCTCTAATTGCTTCTGGAATTAAACGAAAAGAAACTGCTAACAAATTTTTTTGATAATAAATATTAATTTTAAATCTAAAATGTCCACCCAATACTTTCACTACAGTAATATCCCGTTCTTTCTCTAATTTTTCTTTTTCTGAATCTTCTAAAAAAGAATGAACTATTTGTTTTAAAGTTTCTTGTTCTATTATTTTTTCCTGATCTAATTTAACTAATTTACCGTCTTTTCTAATAACTGGGATACTGCCAACTGATAAATGCAAATCGGATGCATTGCGTTTGGCAGTTTCTGCTAATAAACGATTAAATAAAATATTATATACTTCCATAATTATTTTTCTAAAATTTCTTTCACTTTATTGACAACTTCAGCCGGCATAAAATGAGCTTTAATTAAAAAATCTTTTGCTCCTAATTTTAATCCCTTTTGCACTTCTTCTTTCTGACTTAAATTTGTTAACAAAATAACTGGGATATTTTTTGTCTTAGCGTCTGCTTTTAATTTTTCTAGTACTTCAAAACCATCCATCTTTGGCAACATGACATCTAATAAAATCACATCTAGTAAATTCTCTTTAGCAGTAGTTATTGCTTTTAAACCATTATCAGCTAACAAAGTGTCATAGTCCTCTGATTCAAATTTATCAGCATACATTTTTAATAAAAAAGTGTCATCCTCCACTAATAAAATTTTTATTTTTTTGTTTTCCATATATTTTATGTTTATTGTCAAGTGTTAAATGTTAAGTGTTTTCTAGTCTGCCATAACTCTTAAAACCTCTTCCATGCTAGTTAATCCTTGTAGGGCACGGATTATACCATCTTGTTTTACGGTTATAAAATGTTGATTTTTTAAAGCCTCTGAATCATTTTTTAATTCTGTTTTATTAATAATTGATTCTTTAACAGCATCATCAACATCAATTACCTCAGCAATAGCTAAACGCCCGCTATAGCCGGAATTGCCACAACGAGAACATCCTTTGCCTTTATAAATTATATCTTTTTTGCCTTTATCTAAAACAGTAGTATCAAATAATTTTTTTATTTCATCGTCTACTATATCATACATTTTTTCTACTTCTGCGGTAATATTCTTTTTAACATCATCTGCTACTTCTACGGTAGCCTTACATTTAGAACAAATTTTCCTAACCAATCTCTGGGCTAAGACTGTATTTAAAGTAGAGGCTAATAAAAATGGCTCAACTTCCATATCCAATAAACGAGGAATAGTAGCACTAGCACTATTAGTATGTAAAGTAGAAAAAACCATATGGCCAGTTAAAGCTGCGTGAATTGCTAATTCTGCTGTTTCATTATCACGAATTTCACCCACCATTATAATATCTGGGTCTTGACGTAATAAAGACCTTAAGCCACTGGCAAAAGTAAATCCAATATCTGCTCGCACTTGTGATTGATTAACACCATCTAAAAAATATTCTACTGGGTCTTCTAAAGTTGATATATTAACTCCTTCCTTATTGGTCATACTCAAGACAGAAAATAATGTAGTAGATTTACCGCTACCAGTTGGACCAGTAACTAAAAATAAACCGTCTGTCTTTTTAATATTCTTTGAAATAATTTCAAAATTTCTTCCTTCAAAACCTAAATCTGCTAGCTTGGGTGCGCCTCGGCTAACATCTAAAATTCTCATTACTACTTTTTCAGTATCAACTAAAGGTAGAATGGAAACACGAAAATCAATCTGCTTTCCTTCAAAATCAAGTCTGATTCTACCATCCTGAGGCAATCTAGTTTCGTCTAATTTTGCGTTAGCCATTACTTTAATTCTGGCCACCACTGCATCATGTACGCTCCGTGGCAAAACCAAAGAGGTATGCAAAACACCATCAATACGATAACGCACTCTACTTTCATTTTTAACCGGTTCAATATGTATATCTGAAGCTCGGCCGTCAACCGCATGCCGAATAATTACTGAAACAATTTTAGAAACTGGAGCTGCTTTACTAATTTCTTCTATTCCTTCTTTATTTCTTTTTTTGCCTTTCTTTCCTTTATCAGATTCTTCTTCATCTTCCCTAGCTTGCAAAGCAACTTCTACTTCTTCACTTAATGATTTATATTGATCAAAAGCTTTTTTAAAACTAGCTGATGAAATTACATGATATTTAACTTTAAATTTTTGACCTTTAGCAAAAAAATTAATTGCTTCTTGAGCTCGCAAATTTCCAGGGTCAACAATGCCAATATCAATATTATTACCTTTTTTGTTAAAGCATATTAATTGATAATTTTTGGCAACACTATCTGAAATAATTAACAAAACATCTCTTTTAATATCTATTTCCAATAAACTCACATAAGGCACTTTCCAAATTTTTCCTTTTATCTCAGCTAATTTTTCTGAGTCAATTATTTTTTCTTTTACTAATACTGCTTCAATATCTTCATCTTTAACATTCTGTTTTATTTTATCTAATTGCTCTTGGCTAATTAGCTTTTGGGCAATTAATTCTTTAATTATATCATTGGCTGGATTAACATTCATAAAGGTAAATATATTAGAATTTTAATAATTTTAATTATTCAGGCTTAAATTTAAACGGGTCATTACTTATGCTTTCTTCTATTATTAATTCACCATTATTACTTCTTAATTTTGTAAATTTAGGATCATCTAAAAATTGAAGTTCATTCTCATCAAAGGTTATATCTAAATCTTCATTTTTGTTAGAATCTAATTTAATAATATTTAAAATATTAGTAGCAGTAGTTGAACCATTTGAATTGCTAAAAAAATTAGCATAAATTAAATAAATAATAGCAATAAAAAGTAATGATAGCACTATGCTATAAATTATTATCTTTTTTTTATCTAATTTCTTAGCAGCTAACATACAATAATGTTAATTTTTTAAATAATAGCTTTTAATAATTAATTCAGCTTTTTCATCTTTTGGATTATAGGAAATAGATTGAACATTCATTATTCTTACATTATTTTCAATAGAATTTAATAAACTTTTCAAAGCAATATAGTTTACTCCTTCTATTTGTAACTCTAATTCTAGATTAGATGCTTTTAAATCTTCAATTTGATCAGTTGTTTCGACTTCGCCCCTTCTTATGGTTGTTCGACTATTTGATGTTTTTACTTCTGCTCCAGAATCTTTGACTACCTCAATTGAGCTTAAGATTAAACCGCTACTTTTAACTATATTATATATTTGAGTAAAAATTTCTTTTACTTCCCTATCATCCGGAATTGTATTATTTATTTTTTCTATTTCTTCTTCGGTCAAAGAATTATACGCAGCTAATATCTTTGACATTTTATCAATATTATTTTTATAAGTACGCAATTCTTCTTTAGACTGTTCATCTAAGGTTTGAGCTGCCTCTGTATTACTTAACATCTCATTAATTTCTGGCTGAATTAAAAACCAATAACCTAATCCTAAAATTAAAATTATTTCTATAATAGTAAAATAATAATAATATTTCTGAACAAATTTTAAAGCAGAACCAGATTTTTTCTTAACGACAGTGATCGGTTTTTTATTATCATTTGTATTAGCCTCCTTGTTTTTCTCCATGTTTTTTATTGAAATTATTGTAAGTTTATTCTAAATTTACTTGTAGAATATTTTTGGATCTATTTCTAAATCAATATCAAAACTAACAACTTGGCGACTCTTGGTCTGACTTCTACTTTTTCCTGATCCATCTGTTATTGCATCTACTTTGTATCGCTCTGTTACTAACTGACTTCCTTTAATATCTACTGATCTAATATATTCTTTATCTTTTTGTAAAAATCCTATTTGTGATACAAAGGTAGGAAAATCATTAGCAATAGCATCTAATTTATAATCTCCTTCTAAATTACCGCTAAAATTTTTATAATAAATTCCTTCCAAAGTACTACTCTCTAAATAAGAAAAAAAGTTTGTCCAATAAACATGTTTATCTAACAATTTACTTAATTCAATTGTTTGTACTCTTAAAGTATCTAAAGAATCAATTTCTTGTTTTAATTTATTAAATTCTTTCTTGGTGTTAGATAATTCACTACCGGAAAATAATTGAGAGCCAATAGAATTTTGCCAATTCAAATAAATATAAACACCCCCTAAAATTCCTGCACTAATTAAAATAAAAATAATATTTACAATAATTGCCTTCTGCCAGCTAAATATTTTAAGAACTTTCCCTCGCATTAAATTAGTTTCTAAAATATCTCTATCTTTGGCCTCTTTAACCGTATTATATTTTCCACTAAACACTGACTTACTTTCTTTACCTTTGACTATTTTTTTAGTATCTTTCTTTACTTGCTTAAGCTTATGTTGCATTTTCTTTTCTTGCTGTTTTTTCGTTTTGTCTTCTTTCTTTTTTATTCTTCGCTCTGATAATCTGGTAAAAAATGATTTCTTTACTTTTTTATTTAATTTAACAGCCTTTGGTTGTGGTTTGGCGTGACTTATTTTTTTAAATTTCTGCTTATCTCTTTTTCCTTCCATTGCTTTAAGTTTTTGCTGTAACTTCTTTTCTTGTTTAGCTGCTTTTTTCACCTTTCTTTTAGCAAGAAATCTTACTAATAAAGAAGGTTTTTTTATTTTCGGTTGTTTAATTTTTACTGGCTGATTTTTGGTAATTTTAACAGGATCGCTTTTTACACCAATTTCTTTTAGTAAATCTTCTCTAGCTTCTTTAACTAAACTTTTTTTGATAGTTTTTTCTTGCTTGCTTGGCTGTAGTTGTTTTGCAGGTGCTGATAAATTATCTTTCTTAGAAAAAATCTTAAAAGAACCCAATTGTCCTCCTTTGGATTTTTCACCTCGGTCTAGCTTAGTTAGGCGGGGTGAATTATTTATTTTTTTATTCTTCTCAAGATTAACCCATTCTATTTCTTTCTTTGGTTCTTTCTTTGGCTTTTGTTTGGGTTGTAAATCTTTAGGAAGAAAATTAATCTCCTTGTCTTTCATTAATTAAATAAATTATTTTTAATCTACTTCTCTTAAAGCTAGGCCTACCGCAATAGACATTTTTGGACCTATTTCATCTAATACTGGTTTTAAATCCAATGGATATGATACTCGTGCCCATGGATCACCAGCAATTACTTTTATATTTAATAAATTACTTAAATAATCAATTACATTAACTAAATTTGCACCACCACCGGATAAAATTACTTTTTCTATTTTCTTATTATTTTCCTGCTGAAATAAATTTAAAGAATATTTTATTTCATTAACTATTGGAGAAATCGTTTCTTGAATTATTTTCGGCAATTCATTTTGATTAGTGCTTTGTTGAGAGTTCAAACTAAAATCAAGTTTAAACTGTTCAGCTCGTCTAAAGTCAACTTTTAAACTTTCACTAATCGCTTTAGTAATCATAATTCCACCTGAATCAATACTGCGACTAAACATTGGTAAACCATTTTCAATAATAGCAATATCAGTATTAACTGCACCTAAATCAACAACTGCTACTATTGCTGGATCTTCACCCACTAAAGAACGAACTAACGAAAACATTTCTGTTTCTAAGCTTAATAAATTAATTTTAGCTTTTTTAAAAATTTCAATGTATTTATTAACTAAATTTTTTGGTGCCCCAGTTAACAAAATTTTAGTATTTTTTTTATCACCACTATTTTCTTCATCCTTAACTTCAGCTGGTTCTTTTTCTTGATTATCAACTTTCTTTTTAACTTGATTATCACTATCTTTAATAACCTTCCAGTCTAAAATCATTTCTTCTAAGTCTAAGGGTACAACTTTTTTTGCTTCCCACATCACAGTACTTTCTAAATCTTTTTCATCTGCATTGGTTAAATTTAAAACTGAAGAAAAAACAGCAAATGAAGGCATTGCTACTATCCCGTTAATACTTTTGATATTTGACTTTTTTAATACTTCTTTCAAAATTGAAGCTGACTTTTCTATATCAATTTGCAGGTCTTTATTAGCAAAATCAGAAATTTCATCACTATAGCCATAGTTAATTAATCTTGGTTTATTCTTTATTCTTTTCAACTCTGCAACTTTTAAACCAGTTGTGCCTATATCCACGCCAATATAACTTGGTGATTTTCTAAACATGATAAATAAATTATCTTTTTATAAAAACAAAAAATGTTGTATAATAAAAGTGCAAGTAAAAAAATTCAATAAAAATCAAATTACTTACAAAGTTATCAACATAAATCTAAATTTATTTTACCATATTTTATATGTTGCATGCAAACAATTCTTGCATTGAAATTAGTTTCTATTAATTTCGCGCGAAGCGTAAGTTTCATATAATTTCTATTAATTTTCCATTTTCTAAACAACTAATTTTTTATTATAAATATTTTCCAAATAACTAATTTTCATTTAAAAAATACTCTATGTCTATTAATTATAAAAAAGCAGGTCTAATAGTTGGCTTTATAATTTTATGTATTGCTTTAGGATATGGAATTTTTGTTTTATTTTTTAAGCCACAATTACCAACAACAACTATTAAAGGTGACGACATTGGACAAGGCACTGGCGATCTTCCTTCGGCTGGCGAAGGAGAAGGCACTAAAATTATTACTGGTATTGATGGTGAATTACCATCTGGTGGAGAAACTGATCAAACCGTTATTGATGATGAAATACCTGCTGACGAAAAAGCACAAGGAGGAATTACTAAAACAACTGTAATATCAGCTGACACTTCAATTGGAGCTACTACTGATAAATCAGGCTCTTCAGTTTTGTATTATAATAGTGAAGATGGAAAATTTTATAAGGTAGACAAAAATGGTCAACAGCAAGCATTAAGTAATAAAGTATTTTTTAATGTGCAAAAAGTTTCTTGGGCACCAAATAAAGATAAAGCAATCTTAGAATATCCTGATGGAGCAAATATTTTATATAATTTTAATACTAAAAAACAAGCTACTTTACCAAAACATTGGGAAGGTTTTAATTTTTCCCCAACTAGTAATCAAATTGTCGCTAAAAGTATTGGTCTTGACCCTGAAAATCGCTGGTTGTTAACTTCTAATGATGATGGTTCTGGCGCAACTATTATTGATGCTATTGGCAAAAATGCTGATAAAGTTATCCCCTCTTGGTCTCCTAATAACTTATCAATTGCTTTATTTCAAGAAAGTATGGATTTTGATCGTCAGCGCATTTATTTTGTTGGTAAAAATAAAGAAAACTTTAAGGCTACTATTGTGAACGGGCGAGGTTTTCAACATCAATGGGATAGTGAAGGTAAAAAAATGTTATACAGCGTTTATAGTTCAGATACTAATTTAAATCCAAATCTCTGGATTGTTGACGCTCAAGGAGAATCTATTGGCCAAAATAGAAAACGACTTAATCTACAAACTTGGGCAGAAAAATGTAATTTCTCTAGCGACACCACTATTTATTGCGCTGTGCCTAAAACTTTACCTGAGGGAGCTGGAGTATTTCCACAATTAGCTAAACAAACTAGCGATAATATTTACAAGGTAGATTTACAAACTGGCACTAAACAATTAATTTCTGTACCTGACAATGAATATAATATTGATAATATTATTGTTTCCGAAGATGAATCAAATCTCTATTTTACCGACTCTTTTGCCAAACAAATTCATAAGATTAAATTGAAATAAAATATGAAAAAAATTAAAAATATTAATTCAACTAGATTTATTATAATGTCTGTTGTTGCACTTTTTGTGTTCCTATTTCTTTCTTTGGTTTTATTACCACTTATTTTTTTTCAAGCTAAACCAAAAATAGATGATCGAACTTTTTATTTTAATCAAAACTTTGATGAGCAAGATCCTTTGATGACTGCTGTACCAAATTTAGATAAAATTATTTCTGGGCCAATTATTACTCAAGCTGATCCACAAATAGGTCCTGTTAATGCAAAAGTTAATATTGTACTTTTTACTGATTTTAAATCTGATTATTCTTATAATTCAGTTAAAAATATTCAAACAATCCAACAATCAATGCCAGATAAAATTAAATTCATTCACAAAGATTTTCCGATTAATAATATTAATTCAGAATCATTCCAAGCATCCTTAGCTGGTCGTTGTGCGCAAGTACAAAATAAATTTTGGGAGTATAGTGATTTATTATATCAAAATAATGATGATCTTGAACGTGATAATTTAATTAAATTAGCTAAAGATTTAAAATTAAATTTAAAAGAATTTAAACAATGTCTTGATGATTATGAGGAAATTAATGCAATTAATGATAATTTACAAGAAGCCTATGCTTTAAAAATTACTGGCATTCCTTTTGTTTTTATAAATGACCAAGAAATTTTAGGTTCTACTGGCTATCAAGAAATTGCTAATTTAGTGAAGCAAGAATTAAAAAAATAGTATGAATAAAAAAATAAAAAAATTCCTTTTTTTAACGTCAGCTATATTTTTTATTTTAATTATTTTTCAAAATCCAACAAAAGCAATTCAAAGTGGTAACATAATTAAAGCAGAAAACTCACCATCCGTTTATTTTTTAGGTGAAAACGACAAACGCTATAGCTTTCCTAATGAGCAAACTTTTTTTAGTTGGTATCAAAATTTTGATAGCTTAACTACAGTGTCAATTAAAGAGATGGCTTCTTATAGATTGGCTGGTAATATCACTATTAGACCAGGTACAAAATTAATAAAAATAACTACCGACCCTAAAGTATATGCAATTGAAACTGGAGGAGAATTACGCTGGATAGAATCGGAAGGCATTGCTAAAACTTTATACGGCAATGATTGGGCAAAAAAAATAGTTGATGTTCCTGATACATTTATTAATGATTATAAAATTAATAATAAACCTTATAATAATACAACCGGGAGTGATGTTGTCGCCACTAAATTATCTGCCAATGAATATCCTAACGGATCTTTAATAAAGTACGCGAACTCTGATGAAATTTATTTAATTAGTGATGAAAAAAAACGTAAAATAGAAACTAACGCTTTTAACGCAAATCATTTTAGAACAGAAAATATAATAATTGCGCCAATGTCTATTAGTCATGCTAATGGATTAGAAATTAAAACTCAAGAAAATGACATCATTAATCTTGCTAAAAAATCAACTACTGCATCATATACAAATAATTCTGTAAGCAACGCTACTCCAACCACTCCATCTTCTGGAGGAGGAGGAGGCGGCGGTAGTTCTCCTGCTCCAACTAATACTCCAACTGACGCCTGTCAAGAAAATTCTGGTTGTGATGACAGTGACGTCAGTACTACTGATACTTGCTCTGGCAGTCCAAAAACTTGTTCTAACACAGCTATTACCGAATGTTTAAATGATGATAATTATTGCCCAGATGGATGCAGTAATGCTAATGACAATAACTGCGAAGTGTCTTATGCAACCAATAATACTTACGATGTTCCCGTGCTTGTTTTAAGTTATTTCCCCACAACTCCTTGCTATTCTGTTAGTTCAGAAGATGAAATTGATTTAAGTGGAGCAACAGCTAGTTCAAATAGAGCATCATCTAATCCACAGAATGCTATTGATGGCTCTGTTACTAGCGGAAAATGGTCATTTGCTTCAGCGCCTTACCAAGACCAATATCTTCTTGTTGATCTTGGAGGACTTCAGTCAGTTGGCGCTATTTCATTTTATTATTGGGCAACTGACAGACCAGAAAGTTATCATGTGGATGTTTCAGCAACTGGATTGTTCGTAGGCGAAGAGGTTAGAATTGTTACAGAAACTGATGGATTATCTGGGTATATTGCCAGCGAAGAGCATGGATCGATTATGAAAAAAAATTACATCTTTGAAGCAGTTAACGCGCAATACATTAGATTAACTGTTGATGATTATAGAAACAACCAAAGCCCAGATGTTGGCCAGCTTAATTTATATGAATTAAAAATATATTCTGGATCAGAACAAAAAAATTGTCTAGACCAAGATGTTACTGGTGATATACCAAACGCAGACAGCACTTTCAGTATGGCTGATCCATTAAGTGAAATTAGAAGCAATGTTAACACTGGGACAACTAATCTAATGACTATTATGCAAGACGGAAGTAAATATAAAAATGTAAGTTCATCTGTATTAAATTACCAAATTTATGAACAGAATGAATATCTTTTTCAATTACCTCTTCAAAGTACTTGTTATAAATGTCCAGATACATCTGGAATTTACTGGTATAGACCAGATTATAAAAAACTTCTTTCAGGTAATAATTGCCAGACCTCTGAAGATAGTCAAGGGTTTACCTATGATTGTTCAAATAGTATTGACATTTGTGATTATGTCGATAACCAAGGAGTCAAGGAAGTATGGCTTTGGGGTTATCATTATGGGACAACTGAACCGGCTGAGAGTAATATGTCAATGGGAACAGATTCACAAACATATTGGAATCACGCAACTTATGGAGATGTAAGCAATAGTGAAGGCACTGATGATCTACCGATTTGTGAAAACACCTATACCTTATATAATTATAATTATGCGAGAATTGACACCGTAGGAATTGGATCTGTACATAATCAAATGCATCAATGGGAGAGCGTTTTCGGATGGTTAAATAGTAGTATGTTTAATCGAGCGGGCGGAGATAAATTTGTAGGTCCTTATTCTAATTACAGTAGTTCTAATACAGAAGAAACTTATTATAGATGTGGTTGGGGGCATTTCCCGCCTAATGGAGATAATTACCCATGGGGCTATAATTACTCTAATGCTAATTATGTATGGACAGATTGTTTAGACTGGAAACCTGATGGTAGTGGAGAAAAATCTCGCATTAACTGTGATGCTTGGGGTTGCACAGAAAGTGGTTTTAATACAATGTGGATGCAAAGCATTCCTGGTAAAGGAAATGATTTAGAATCTGAAGGCAATAAATTAAAAAATTGGTGGGATTTTATGGGCGACTTTGATGCTGCTATTGCTGTTGGTAAAGATTTATTATATGAACAATAAAATAAAAATTTTAATATCAGCTTATTTTTTTATTTTATTGTTTTTTGTTTTTACTGACGTAGCCTTAGCAGCTGAAGCAAAATTACAAGTTAACATTCCTAGTCTTCCTAGCATGACTGGCTTACCAAATCTTAGCCAGTATATTTCAGCAATTTATGATTATGCCATTGGCTTTGTGGGAATATTAGCAGCTGTAGTTTTAATGTTTAGTGGAATAATGTGGCTTACGGCCGGTGGTAATCAAGGACAAGTGGGAGAAGCAAAAGAATGGATAAAAGCTTCTTTAACTGGTTTAGTATTAGCATTGACATCATACATGATTTTAAATATCATTAACCCAGACCTAACTACGCTGACAATGCCTGATATTCCTAAGGCTGAAAATACCACTCCACCTTCTGGTCAATCGTATGACTCTTATAATGACACTAAAACAAGAACAGCAACATTAGATAATGAAACCGTATTGCATACAAATACTGGTAAACCTTTAGATACAGATACTACTAAAAGATCCCTTAAAATAACAGGCAATAATCATATTGATAAAATTAAAACTGTTATTACAAATCCAGACATTATAGAGAAAGGTGGACTTATTGAATTTCAATTTGCTTCTAATTTAGCTAAATTTATAGACCATGCAAAGTCAGAAGGATATAATATAAGAGTAACTTCACTTAATGATGGAGTACATGCTGAAGAAGGAACTCATCCAATAGGCAGAGGTGCTGATATTGGAGGATTATCAGCTGAAGAATCTCGTAAAATGGGAGAATGGTGGATAAACCAAGGAAATAATGGAAAACGGTATATTGACGGTTATAAAGATAATCATTTACATATAGACATTGGCAAACCTCCTAAATAAAATAATGCCTAAACTCACTACAATCTATTCTTGTTCTAACTGCAGTGCCCAAAGTCCTAAATGGTCTGGGCGCTGTTTAGAATGTGGTGCTTGGGGAACATATCAGGAAGAAGTTGTTGAAAAAAATCAACCACAAAAATCTAATCTTAAAATCTCCCCTGCTGAGATTGTTGATTTTACTAAAATCTCTAGTGAAAAGTTACAACGGCTTAAAACTAACATTGAAGAATTTAATCGTGTCTTAGGTGGTGGAATTGTACCTGGTAGTTTAATTTTAATCGGTGGCGAACCTGGAATTGGTAAATCTACTTTAATGTTGCAAATTACACCCTCACCCCATGGACAGAGCGTTTTATATATCTCTGGTGAAGAATCTGCCCAACAAATTAAAACTAGAATGGATCGGTTAGATATTAAAAACGAGCATATTAAATTTGCCACTGAAACAAACATTGAAAAAATTATTACTGCTATTTTAAATTTAAAACCACAATTGGTAATTATTGATTCTATTCAAACAGTTTATTCTTCTGAAGTAGAATCTGAAACCGGAGCTATTAATCAAATTCGCGCTTGTACTACCAAACTTTTGCAAATTGCCAAAAAAAATAATATTGCCATAATTATTACTGGTCATATTACTAAAGATGGAATGTTAGCCGGACCAAAAACTTTAGAGCATTTAGTTGATACGGTTGTTTATTTAGAGCAACCTAAGAATAAAGATTTTCGTATTCTTAGAGCAGTCAAAAATAGATTTGGTTCTACTAATGAAGTTGGTTTATTTGAAATGACTAATATTGGTTTTCAGGAAATAAAAAATCCAGCAGGAATTTTTCTGGATGAAATGCAAAATAATAGTGGTACAGTTGTTAGTTGTATTATGGAAGGAACTCGACCATTTTTGGTGGAAGTACAAGCATTAGCCACTAAAACTGTTTTTGGTTATCCCCAACGCAAAGCCAGTGGATTTGATTTAAATCGTTTACAGATTTTAATTGCAGTCTTGACTAAACGAGCTGGAATGAATTTAATGAATCAAGATGTTCATATTAATGTGGTCGGTGGATTAAAAATAAATGAAACTGCCTTGGATCTAGCAATCTGTACAGCTATTATTTCTAGTCTAACTAATAAAATAATCCAACATGAGACTTTAATTTTGGGTGAGGTTGGTTTGGGTGGAGAAGTACGTAATGTTTATAAATTAGAGCAACGTTTACAAGAAGCGTCTAAGCTAGGATTTAAAAAAGCAATTATACCTAATACAGAAGTTAAAAGTAATTTAGAATTAATAAAAATTAAAAATATTACTGAGTTAATAAACTATCTTACTCATAAATAAGGGGGAATAAAAAGAGGGAAATGAGCTCGTTTACGTAAGACGAATTCACTTCCCTTTTGTGTTTCCCTTTTGTGTTTGAAAAAACTATTGAGCAGTTGCGAATCGTTGTTCGACAACTGCGATTTGTGGATTTTGGAAAATCTGTCCAGCTAATACTATAAAGCCTGCCATTCTAGGATTAGCAACAACTTCCTGAATGGTGTCTTCAATGTGGTAGTCACGACGGTGTGGCAAGACAACATTAACCGCTTGAGATACAAATTCTGTAACAGGAATTCGTTGTCCACCGTTAAAGTGAGTTTGCACCAACATAGCGATTTCTATTATATCGCCAATTATGTTAAAATCTGGCAAATCACCATTGGTAGACATGAACTGAAGCAATTCACGTTGTAAACGAGTCCTAAAACAACGAAGTGTGGTCACCCTACCAGGTTGCTGAAAGAACCTTCGAGGAATTTTAAGTTCTTGTCGCAACACCTCCTCCATTGCTTGTCGACAACTGCGTCTGTTACAGACTGTACTTAAAAATCCTTCTCCCCAAGATGCAACAGTCCGTTCTTTGCAGATTCGACATTTCGCGCTAATACATCCCCTATTTTGTGTATGTTGCTTTCTCAACATCAGTAATTCTCCCGAATTCTCCCGAATTCTCAGACCTCAACCCAGATAAGAAAGACATTACTTTCCTATCCCCAATTTTCGAAAACTTATTTCTGACTTACAAGCAAAAAACATCACCTCCTTTTACAATTATACTTTAGAATCCTACGACCATTTTCCAGCCTTGTTTAATCAATTCTTGATGTTCGTTTGAAACTTTCTGACGAATATCATCAAGCTGGATAACAATTCCGCTGTCTTCGTCTGGATGCTCTAAGTCGTATTTTTGAACAACCAAGAGCATGGTTTCAATGAAACCAGCAATTGTTTCCAATGAATCACTTCCTTGACGCATAGCACGAGTCATACGCGCACGAAGCTGAACTACATGATGTTCAATGCATCCAAGTTCAATAGAAACTTTCTCGTATTTCAAGATTCCAAACTTTTTATCATAAAACACCAAAGCCTCGCCCAACTCATTAAGTCGAGCATTAATTCTACCCATACTACCCATTTTTACTTCATCTCTCGTCATTCTTGTTCCTCCGAAATATAATTTTGATGTACAAAAGCTTCTCTTGAAGCAATAATTAATAATTATACATACTTGACATAATTTGTCAAATTCTGTATAAAAATGCTCTATTTTTCTGTAATAATTTTAACATGTTCCCCATTGCTAATAACCTGCACCCAGCCATTTAAATCATTCCTATAATATTCTATCTCCAACCTTTCCATTCGTTTTAAAATTCTTAATGATGGATGTCCAAAATCATTATCCTCACCCACTTGAATAATTGCATATTGCGGATTCATTGCTTCTAAAAATTCCTGTGTATTAGAAGTAATACTGCCGTGATGTCCTGCTTTAAAAACATCTGCTGACAAATCAATATCAGCTTTTAATAACTCTGCTTCAATTTCTTTTTCATCGTCGCCAGTGAATAAAAAACTATTATTTTTATAAACTAATTTTGTCGCAATAGAACTATTATTTAAATTATCCACCTCTTGATTTAATAAAGATTCAAAGGGGTACAAAATATCAAAATATAAATCATCTCCTAACTGAATTTTCTGCGGTCTATCAATAATTGTCATGGCAATATTCTTGCGCTTAACATTTTCTAACAAAGAAAGATAGGCTGGGGAATTATGCACTACTCCAGTATATAAAATCTGTTTAACTTTATATCTTTGTAAAACTTTTACTAATCCTCCAATGTGATCATCATGCGGATGACTAATCATAATCATATCAATCTCCCGATCCCAAAACGGCATAAATTTTGGCAACTGCTGTAAAATTTGAGCATTAGTATCACCACCATCTATTAAAATATTTTGGTCATAAGGAGTTTGAATTAAAACCGCATCTCCCTGTCCTACGTCTAAATAGTTTATTTTTAAATTCTTCTCTGGATTTTGCGCATATACAAAAACAGCCAGTCCTAAGCTGACCGCAATAAAAAATATTATTATTAATTTTAAATTTTTTTGCAGTGCTTTGGGCATGGTTGAATTATAACATAATCCCGTCAACGTTTTGAGTGAACAGAGATATTATCCTCCCTGTTTAACCTTATTATATCACGATATTGCTACTTAACCTTTATCTTTTCCTCTATTTCACGTTGACCCTCGTCAGGGGGTATTATAAATGGTGATAAATTTTTTGGAGTTAATACTTTTACTTTTATTTTGTTATCCGCTGAATCTACATAAACATCCCCAGTCCATTTTTGAGTAGCTACATGAAAGCCTCCTGGTATATCCTGTAGATCTTCTGTTAAATCCGAATATTCAAAAATACCTTTAATAATTTCTTTTGATGATTGAAAAAGCATGTCTTGAAGAAATTCACGCATTGCTTCGGGAGACATTGTTGCAAAGTCCACCTCTTCGAGCCCAACTCCTGGAGAGCATCTAAATTTTAAATTATTCTCTTTTTGAAATACTTCGCCAAAACGAATGCCGTTGCATTCAATTACATTAAATTCTGTTGGAAGATTTTTAATATACTCAATGGTTTGGTGTTTTAATGTGAATCCTATTGGCAATGCTGATTCTAGATCTTTTAATTTTTCACCTCCATTCGGTATGTCATCTGGATTAGCAACTCCAAATTCAATTAATTTCATTACAATTTTTCGCAAATCATCTTCTACAATTTTATTCATTGCCTCACGGAATTTAAGGCGAGGGGCATTTTGTAAAAAACTTGTCACCTCAGCCATATCGTCAAGAGATTCTTCAAAATTTAGTTCTTGAGCAAGATTTTGAAGAAGTTCTTTAAATTGCGGTTCTTGCTCATTACTGGATTGATTAAACTCATCAATTTGATCTACAGATTTTTTTTGTGGATTAACATCCTCTGGCTTAAATTGTTCTTTCATATTATTGTAGTTAAAATTAATAAAATATTTACTATATATACTACTTACCATAATAACACTATACATTTTATATGCAAATTACTTACAACTACTCCCTTTTATCTTCACTCGAAAGCTAAAAGTTAGTGGTTTTGTAACCATACCAACTCATTAAACACATATAGTCTCCTCTATCTCAAACCTAACCCCCATAATATTGTTCATGACGTTTGATCGTCATGCGGATGACTAATCATAATCATATCAATTTCCCGATCCCAAAACGGCATGAACTTTGGTAATTGCTGTAAAATCTGAGCATTAGTATCACCACCATCTATTAAAATATTTTGGTCATAAGGAGTTTGAATTAAAACCGCATCTCCCTGTCCTACGTCTAAATAGTTTATTTTTAAATTATTATTTGAGGAATAAAAAAACCAAACTAGAGGAATGGTTATTATAACAACTACTATTACTGCTATTAATATTTTTTTATAATATTTAGCGGACATGGTTGAATTATAGCATAATCCCGCCAACATTTTGAGTGAACAGAGATATTATCCTCCCTCTCCATCTCAAACCTAACTCCTGTAATATTGTTCATGACGTTTGCGTAGCGTTAGTAATAGCAAGGTAATTAAGTTTGAGATGGAGGTGACGTTGCGTACGCGCTAGCGAATTGATATAAAAATAAAGTTAATAATTTCTTTAGAGTAAAAATATTGCATTGCCAATCAGCTAAACTTTCATTTTTTCAAATAACCTATCAAATTTGCTCAATTTAGTTTTTTGGATATCTTCTTCATTATGAATACTTAACCATCTCCCCTTGTACAATATAAAATCGATTGAATCACAATCGTTTAAAAAAATATTTTTCACAACAACATCAAGATCGTTCATATTCTTATAATTTGGAAAAAGATTAAACATCTTTGGATTTATCAACATTAAACCCATACTACAATAATCAGATGATTCAATATCACCATCTAACCTAGTCTTGATGTCAACTATCCTTTTTCTTGAGATAATAAATTTTGAATGAGTCCTTGCCATGTCTTCAGAACTAACAACGCATGTAATGAATTTTCTCTCATTGCAATCTGTATTTAATATTTTTCGTAATAATTGTGATTCAAACAAAATATCTCCATCAGAAAAAATAAATGGAGAATCAATTATAGTTGATATAGTGGATAGGACTTTAGCTACACCGCCTGTTCTACCTTCCTCGCATCCATTAATTAAGAAAATATCTTTATCATAATAATATTTATCAACAAACTGTTTTAATTCATCTTCATAATGACTTGCCAATAAAAAAACCTTTGTTATGCCAGCCGTAAACGCCATATCGATCAAGTACTTAATTAAGGGCTGTCCCTTGACTGGGAATAAAGTTTTTGTGTTGTTAAACTTTATACTATCAAAATATTGCGCTATACGTTTACCTTCCCCTCCTGCCGCTATAACCATGGTATTTATTTTACTCATGTTCTTGGATAATTAGGTTGCCAATTAAGAAAATTATCAATTTGATGAACCCTGTCTTTATTGTTTGACACAGCTGTAAACACTTGAAAATTACCTGGAACATGAGTTTCTGAAATACACATACCTATTAAATCAATACAATCCTGTTTGTATAAAAGTACCTTATCATAATTTGCATCCTCCTCGAAAATCGGAACATCATGTATGTTAACACCCCCAAAACGTACACAAACTACTTCTAAGCCATGATAATTTGCATAGTATTTACCCAAAGCCTCAATATACACCTTTGATGCACCATAAGGGCTATCAGGAACTGGACTTGGACTGTCAAAATCTTGAATTGAATTAACCGATGAATAATCATTAGCATGTACCGAGCTAGCTATAATCACTCTTTTTACTCCAGCCGAGACTGCCGCACTGTAAACATTTTCAGCCATCTTTTTATTATTATGATCGATGGTTTCCTTTGGAAAATCTTCAAAAAAATTCCATGCTAGATGAATTATTGCATCTTTGCCCTTGAATACTTTGACCAGTTGATGATAATTGTTAGCTATATCAATAACAAACTGTTTCTCATCTCTCTCTTTTTTTATATCAACAAGACATAACTCATGATGAGATAGTCCGCCTTGAATAATCGACCCAATACACCCCTGACTTCCTGTAATTACAATCTTTTTCATTATTGTGAAATATTATAGTAAATTTTTTTAATCACATCGCAAAAGTAATCAATATCTTCTTTCTCCAATCCGGGATTCACGTACACATTGAACAAGCGCTTCGCTATATCTTTAGCTATTGGACAATTACTACCATATTCATCTCTGAGTAATTTTGTTTCCGGCAATGTCATCGGATATAATGTTTTAATAGGGACGCCTTCGGCTTTGACTTCTCTTAAAAATTCACCTCTCTGATTAGTTAATTTTTCTGGTAATAAACCTGTTAAATAAAAAAATGAATTTTCAGAATCATGTCCGTTTTTTTGAAATACTATATCCGTATCTTTTAATTTTTTTACATATAAAGCAGCATTATCCCTCCTAACCTCGTTCATCCTGTCCAAAGTATTTAATTGAGAAATGCCTAATGCAGCTTGTATCTCTGACATTTGATAGTTGTACCCAATTCGATCGTAATCATACTCATCCGGATTTTCCTTTATAATTCCATTATTTGCCAATGAATCGACTATGTTAAACCACTTTTTATTGTTTGTCATTACAATTCCTCCTTCACCAATGATTATGTGCTTGGTTTGATAGAAGCTACTACAGCTAATATCTCCAAAAGATCCGACGTATTTATTTTTATATCGAGCGCCACTTGCCTGAGCACAATCCTCTATCACGATTAACCCATGCTTTTTGGCTAAATCCATTATTACATCCATATCAGCAGGTTCACCATATATGTGAACCACTATAATCGCTCGTGTTTTTGGTGTGATTTTTTTCTCAATGTCTTTTGGATTAATATTGAAAGTCTCTGGATCTATATCAGCAAAAACAGGTTTAGCACCTTCCTGGATAACGACTGAACAATCAGCAATATTTGAAAGCGCAGGCACTATTACTTCGTCATTAGGCTTCAACTCAAGAGCGGATATTGCCAAATGAAGAGATGACGTCCCGGATGTCGTAGCGTATGCATACTTCATGCCATGCATTTCAGCCATAGATTTTTGAAATTCTTGCACGACAGGCCCACCTGCTGGTCTTGATAAAAAACCTGATTTCAAAACATTAACGACTCTCTGGATACCATCATCATTTACTATACCTTTATTTATCTTATTTATTATTTTTTCAACGTTGTTCATCGTTTTTAGTTTAATTTTTTTATATAATCTTTTATCTCAATTGGTAATAAATTATAATTATCAATGTCCTTAATCTCGATCCACTCAATATCATAATTACCTACATATGTAGTGTTTATGTTATATTCAGGACCAGTTCCAGAACCCAACTCTCCTCCTGTAATATCACATATATAAAAATACTCTTCTTGACCAATTAGCTCAGGTTTCGTGGAATCCATTTTCAATGCCAGTTCTCGCACCTTTACGTCTAGCCCAAGTTCCTCCTTGGCTTCTCTAATTGCTGCTTGCTCACAAGTTTCTCCATCTTCTACCCCTCCTCCTGGAATAACCCAATATGTTTTGTCTGGCTTGGTCCGCTTGATTGTTAATAATTTGTCGTCTTTAAAAATAATTATTCTAGCTCTCTTCATAATATTTTTTTAAAAATTAAATACATTCTCAATGATTCAGAAACATCTTTTTCATCACCATTTTTATCCAATAATGCTAATAAATTCATCCCTGCGTTTTGATAAATATTTATCAACTCATGAGGGTAATATAATCTGATTCTGCTGTACACCTTGTTTGTTTCACCGTTTTTAAATTTTTCCGTGATGACAGTCGTATTAACACTTGTTTTAGGATCAAAAAAATTTTCAAATTCAATCTTTGTTCCTTTGGCGGTAGTCTTATATATATTTTTCTGAAAATTTTTTAACAACTTTATTGGATTCATTAATTCAACTATTAAAACACCGTTAGTTTTTACAAGATCGCTCATTTTTATCAAAGCATCGGTATTTTTCTTTTCTGAATTAAAATAGCCAACAGAGGTAAAGATGTTGAGGACCGCGTCGAATTGCTTCCCTGGCTCATAGTTTATCATATTTTCATTAACATACTCCACATCCAGTCGCTCCCTATCTGCCTCATTTTGAGCAATGTCTAAAAAAAACTGATTATTATCGACTCCCGTAACACGATATCCGTCTTTGGCTAATGTGTTGGAGATTCTACCGTATCCGCATGGAATATCTAGTACGTCACCGACATCGATTAAATATCTTTTTATTATTCGTATCTCTTTTTTATTTCGATCATCAGTCAAGACATCTTTCTTCTCATCCATATATCGCTCGCCCCATAGTCCACTGTCAGGAGAATACCAATCAAGATCATTTTTGATAATGGACTCTTCTGATTTGTCATTATAATTTTTTTTTCTATTACTCATATTGATAAAATGACTATTAAGAATCTAAACTCGAGCAAATAGTATTAAACTCATTATCAGTATGATTACACCTACAATACACCGGTAACTCATCAAAATTATTAAACAGCTCCCTACGCTCTTCACTACTCCAAATCTCAGCTAAATTTTTTTCTTTTATATTGCCATAGCAAAGCTTATTAAAAAAAGCAGAACAAGTCTGAGAGCATGGATATACACTGCCTGAGGCATCAATTGACACGGTATGAGCCATAACATAACAATTATCAAATTGCTTACCTGATTTTGACCTGAAATAAACTCTTTTTCTGCCCTTTTGCTCTAATTTTTTAATCATTCTCACATTAGTAGTGTCCTCTTGAATTTTTGTAGAAACAGGAACTTGGGGAATAGAATACCTTATCTTATCTACGCCTATCTGTAGCATAGTATCTTGGATATCTTCCAATTCTTTACCTTTAAAAAAATTTTTATAAATCAATATCGGTACATTAATCTGTAAAGCAGTGTTCATTTCCTCTCGCATCTTAATTAAGCACTTAATTTTCTCTACTATCAAATCATATTGCCCATGTAAAATTGCACCAGTAATATTAAAAGAAATATAATTTAACCTACTTTTTTTAACCTTACTAGTAGCCCTACATATTGCATTCATTATATCTTTATTCATATATCCGCCATTTGTATAGATGCTAAATCTGAAATTGTATTGACCGATTAACTCGATTAACTCGGTTATTCTAGAGTAAGCCAAAGGTTCGCTATATAAACCAGCCAAAATGATAATAGGATCAGCTTTAGTAAATCTTTTATTTTTTTCAATGCTTTGAAATACATTCTTTTCAATCAAGTCTAATGATAAATCTATTTTTTTCTTATGTTTAAAGTTGGTTCCATAGCAAAACTGACATTTGTACTGACAAAAAGAGGTCGGATGTATTTCCACTCTTTCAAGATCAAAATCAGGCACTGATTTATTTTGTTTGTTTTTTTTAATAATATCACTTATACAATTTGTATTCCATTTTACAGCACCATCATACGGGTAATCATTGTCTAGTAATTGTTTTTTTGCCATAATATTAATTTATATTAAACTTTAACACGCCCAACTTTTATCCCATTTTTATTTAACAGTTTTATACCATCATCATTCCCATAAGAATGAAGATAATAAACTTTGCTTATTTTATTTTTAATTATATATTTAGCACAATGACTACATGGTGGAATAAGAATGTATAGCTTTGCTTTTTCTAAATCCACCCCCTTGGATTTCGCAATATCTATAACAGTATACTCAGCATGAATATCCTTAGATTCATTATTGTCTGATTTAGCAATTATTTTATTATTCACGACAATCAAAGCGGAAATTTTACCTATAATCGCCTTACTATTATCCGCGGTATAATATAATTGGCGAATTATTGGATTTTTAATTTTAGAATAATTACGTCTTGCTAATATTTGTTGAACTAGATAATCAGCGTTAAAGTTATACATTCCGTGATCAAGAAAGAAAATTTTAGTATTTGGAAATTTATCCATAATTAAACCTGCTGTATACTTCCTATGTTTTATGATTCCTTTGGGATAAATATATTTTTTAGGTTTTATAATTTTTAAATATTCTTCATAATCCGATGGTCTAGGAAGAATCAAGACGTAATCAACAAATTCTAGAGTCGCAACAATTTCAGCCCGTTGTTTCTCATTTATTATTGGACGATTATAACCTAAGCGAATTTTTGCAGTTGCATCCGCTTGAACAATAACAACGAGAGGGCGCCCAACCTTGCTGCATTTTCGTAAAAATTTAAGTTGCTCGATATTAAATAAATCAAAATCGGTACCAACAAGAGTTACTGTATTTGGTTTGAGTGTCTTTTTAAGTTTTGAAAGTGTAATTATTTTCATACGTAATATAAGTAGAAAGGGAATGTCTCTAAAGACATTCCCTTAATAAGCATTTAAAAAACATTTAAACGAATAACTCTGGACAATGTGTTGATATGTTTGTGTCAGCAATTCGAAGTAAATCTTCCATGGGTCCAGAATTGTCGATCACAATATCAGCAACATTAGCTATCAAAGGAACTCCCCACTCTCTCTTTAGCTGATCACGGGGCAACATCAAATTCTTTGCTTCCTTCAAAGAGGTCAATTTTTCACGAATCATTTGGCGCCTAAGTCTGACATTTTCGTCCATGTCTACATACACGATCTTGACGATCTCTTGCCCTAACCTTTCCTTAAGATGAACGGCTAACCCGGCTGTATATAAACTTTCAAGGCAACAGAATTCGATTCCTTGCTCATTGACCCACTGAATAAATTCGTCAGCGAATATGCGAAAAACCCAATCTGGCTTTTCTTTCATGTTCTTGGCGTTCCATTCAACAAAATCTCCCTTCACGCCCTCTCTTTCCATGGCACGTTTCAGGAAAAAGACAATTTTCAACCGTTTGATCCCGTGTTTATCCAAATAGCGACCGAAAGTGCTCTTACCAGACTCACTCATCCCTCCAATGACAAAGACTTTTTTCAGGCTATTGTCTTCCAAGAGAAGTTGAAACTCCCTTTTGGCTCTTGCTGGTGTGTGAGGTCCATGAGCAACATTTTTGATTATATTTTCCGCCCACTTGGCACGGATACCAGAAGCTGGCTCGCGTTTGCCAATTATCTGGCGCACCTTACTTACGGCATCTTCACCCTCCACAATAAAAATATGGACGGGAGACGATGACATAAAGGATATCAACTCCGGAAAGTAATCGCGTTGCCGGACGTTAGCAATATTCCAATACAACATTTCCACTGTAGCGGGTCTAAGGGTTTTGTTTACCTCCTGTTTAATCACAAGCCCACTATCAATAATAATTTGTCGTATCGGATCGACTAACTCCTTTTTTACACCATCCGGTTTAACCAACAACATTGATGTTTGAATCTTATTCATGATTCTCTCCTTTCATTTTTTGTTGACATATTGTGCAGGCCAGTCTACATCAACTACTAATAGACCACTAGCTTTCGTGAATGCGAACTCCACGGTCGGAAGCCGTGAAATAGAACTCAATGCCTCAAAACTAGGTATCTCGGGCATTCCTCGACAAATTCTTCTGACTTGACTTAACGGATAGATCCTGGAATATTCAGATTCACGAAGATAACGACTGTCATCAAGATAAGTATTCTTTTCTATATCAAGAAAACTTAATTTACCCATGTAAGTCAGTAACTGATGATCATCAATAAGTTTAGTTGGAACAGTACCCTCTTGCATTTCCAAAATTTGATGTTCTCCATGAGAGTAAATTAGTCTACCAGCAATTGTATCTTCCTTCCAAGGATTTGGACAAAATTCTACCCATGTATGAATGGAATACTTCTTAATGATTGACAGCGTTTTAGCTGCGGAAATAATCTTTTTTTGATTTTGATCGTTTCGCCACTGTATTGTATCAGTATCTTTCACAATAAAAAGTGGTGGTATCAAAGTTAACACTGGTTTCTCTGATACAACTATCAAAAAAGGATAGCCCTCCGCACAATATTCATCGAAAAGCTTCATGACTTTATCCGATTCACACGACATACATCTCTTTAGCATCGGATCACCAGAAAAACCCAAAGCCTTTAATAACTCTCTTTTTTGCATTCGCAATGGTAAATCTTGACCAATGTCATATTTACCCACTCTACTTGTAAGGAAGCCATTGTCAATGACTATCATGATTTTCCTCCTCGTTATTGTATATGTACAATACTCTTAAAACCTTTGTACTTACCATAAAGCATAATATACCATACTATACCATATTAAATGAATTGTCAATTTTTGTGGCATTGTAGCGTCAAATTTTATACTGGCAACTTTTCCTCTATTTCAAACCTAACTCCCGTAATATTGTTCACGACGTTTGATCATCATGCGGATGACTAATCATAATCATATCAATTTCCCTATCCCAAAACGGCATAAACTTTGGCAACTGCTGTAAAATTTGAGCATTAGTATCACCACCATCTATTAAAATATTTTGGTCATAAGGAGTTTGAATTAAAACCGCATCTCCCTGTCCTACGTCTAAATAGTTTATTTTTAAATCTTTAACTGGATTATAAGCGTAAATAAAAAAAACCAGCCCTAAGCTGACCGCAATAAAAAATATTAGAATATAAATTATTCTTTTTTTATTTAAAAACATGCTTTTTTTATTGTCATTTTATAGATAATTTACGAATAGATTCTTCATCCCGATTGCGATCGGAATTCAGAATGACAAAAATAGGCATTATTCAGCAAATTTGTTATACAGCCAAACAAAAATATAACAGCCAATAAAGGCATCAATAAATCCCCAGATTGCACCAATAATTGCGCCGACAATAGTTGGAGCATAGCCGATATAAACAGTTCCGACCAAACTAACAATATCCGTTCCGTATCCTAAAAAATTAGCTAATAAAGCCAAAAGAAGAGCGCCAATAGCCCAAGTGACACCAGCGGCCAAGCCAAAAGCTTTTGCGTTTAACATAATTATTTCACCTCCCTTCTGAATTAAATAGCAAATGATAAATATCAAATGACAAACAAAATTCAAATTATAAAATACAAATTTTAAACACAGCGTCGTGTTTTGAATTTTAAATTTGAGATTTATGATTTGTTTGCTATTTGTTTTTTGCTATTTGTTATTTTCATTATAGCATATCCAACTACTGCATAAAACAAAACCACCCACCCAATCCAAATATATTCCACTTCAATATAAGCTAGTGGTAATTTAACAGAAAAATCTACCATCCATAATAAATATTTTAATAAAAAATAAGCTGGCATAAAAAATAGCCAAGCAAAACTAAAAAATAATAAGCTTAAAATTGCTGCCAACATTCCGCTAATCATAATAAATGGCAACAGCGGTAAAATTAATAAATTTACTATTGGCGCAATAATTGAAACCTGATGAAAATTTAAAGCAATTATCGGCAAAGTTAAAACTTGGGCGGCAAGGGTTACGGAGACTATATCCCAAATTCCTTTTAAAATAGAAGGGGTATTTTTCGTCTCTATAAATTTTTTATAAAACAAATCAATTACTGGTTTGATATAAACAATACTTAAAACCGCCATGAATGATAATTGAAATCCAATATCATCACGCAATAATCGTGGATTAAATAATAATAAAATTCCAGCGATTAAAACCAGGCTATTGGTTAATTTATTCAATCGGCCAAGATAAATTGCCAGCATAGCCATAAACGCCATTAGACCAGCTCTCATGGCGCTAGCAGGCATGCCTATTAGGATGATGTAGATTAATAACGCTGTACTAGCAAAGAAAAAAGATTGTCTGCGCGATAATCCAAACGCTAACAGTAAATTTAAAATTATCACTGAAATAATCGCAATATGCATGCCAGAAATTGCTACCATGTGACTGACACCGGCTTGAGAAAATTGATTAATTAATTCTGGTGTTAGCCCTCTTTTATTTCCTAAAATTATCGCTTGCAATAATGACGCTTCTGGCTCAACCAAACCAAAATTAATATTTTCCTTTAATTTATTTTTTAAATTTAAAATTTGGGAATATATCACGTTTTGTAGAGACACGCCGTGGCGTGTCTCTATGTGTGATATTTGAGGATAGTAGCAAACAGAAAATATTTTATGTCTAGCCAAATACCGATCATAAGCAAATTCTTGAATTTGTTCGGGCTGTTCTAATTTACATTTAATTTTTAATTTATCACCATAATTATATTCGGGAAATAATTTTGTTGTTATTAAAACATTTCCACTAACCGGCACGTTTTCTAAACTTTCAACTGCCACTGTTAATTTTGTATTATAAATCCTTACATCTGGTTCTTTATTTACCACACCAATAAATTCCACATTCTGCCGACTATAATGCCAAATTTTATCAATGGTATTTTGAGGAATAGAAATACTATAACGCCAGATACCAAAAAGAAAAAATAAAATAAATAAAAAATAAACATATCGAGATACGTTTATTTGTTTGATAGAAATTATTATTATTCCCAGCCCAACAATCACTCCGAAAATCCACAAGTCATACTGTAAGATTTTTTCTGGTAAAAATGAGGCAATTGCAATTCCGAAAATAAATGATAAACAAGAGAAGAGGAATATTTGGGATTTGGAAAGATTTGCAGACATTAAAATTATTTTTGTAAAATATTTTTTATATATTTTTCAACCAAAGGACTCTTTAAAACTCCATTACGCAATCGTTCTAAAATTTTATCTTCAATATACCCGCATATCTTTAATTTTCTATCACTTATCTTATCAACTATTACATCTACAGATTTAACAAAAACTTGATTGCAATCAAATAAAGAAATCTTCTTTAAAACTTTACATTGCTCAGGAATAACATCAACATAAGTTTCTTGTGGCAATTCTTGCTTCTCTATTCTTTCATAAACTTTTGTATCAAAAGTAACCGCACAAATTAAAAATAATTCTTCATTATTTATTGGCACATAATTTAAAACAACAAAATAATGAGGACTTTCCGTGTTAAAAGATTCTTCGGAAAAATAAAAAACAGATCCTTCGCGGATCATGTTTTTAATTTGCTTATCTGTGGAAATATCCATAGACAACCCTTACAGCCAAAAACTAGCTAATTTATAATTTTCTACAAAAACTTGCTTTGGATTTTCTAATTCCTCTTCAGTCTCTGTAAATATATTTTTCACTTTAATATCACCTGTTGGATTGCCAAAAAAATCACTATAAGACATTGCCTCTCTTGTATTTGATTTACTGTCTAATATTTTTTCAAACTTTTTCCATTCTGGAAACTCATGTGAAATATTTACTAATTGAGAAGCCTGATACTCTCCATATTCTTTATAAATATTTTCTAATGCTTCTAGATCAGTGTCAGAAAAAACTTCATCATCTATTTTTTTAATAGAATTAATTCTATTTGTTTTATCTGAATTTAAATATTCTTTTAAATACTTTTCTTCTACAGCATCGCAAACATTAAATCCGCTTAAATCTTTTACGGCTGACCCAACAGGACCAAGCTTCATAGCATAATAACTGTCATTTACAATCGGTCGGCCGTATTTTCTTAAATGATACCTATCGGCTAACCAAATTAATTTAATGACTTTTAATTTATCTATTTGTCCACCTTCTTTTTGCGCAAAAAAATTAATTGCTTGAGTGGCTTTTTTGTGGTCAAATTCTAGTTTCATATACTGTAATTATACATAAAAATGTAAAAAAATCAATATCTAAGATTTAGAACTTTTCTTCCATTTCAAAAACTCTTCCATAAATTCTCCTAATTCCCCATCTAAAACTTTTTCTACTTCTTGTGTTTCAAAATCAGTCCGATGATCTTTGACCATTTTGTACGGTTGCATGACATAACTGCGGATTTGATTTCCCCATTCAGCAGTCAAACTTTCACCTCGTAATTTTGCTTCTTCTTCTAGACGCTTTTCTTCTTCTTGTTTAAATAATTTAGATTTTAAAATTTTGAGCGCTGTTTCTTTGTTCTGCTGTTGTGAACGTTCATTTTGACAGGAAACTACAATTTTACTTGGCAAATGCGTTATACGTACGGCTGAGTCGGTTGTATTAACTCCCTGTCCACCTGGTCCAGATGATTTAAAGACATCTATTTTTAAATCACTTTCTTCTAATTCTGTTTCTTCTGCCTCTGGTAATTCTGGAATAATTTCTATTAAAGCAAAAGAAGTGTGACGCATTTTTTCTGCATCAAAAGGTGAGATACGCACTAAGCGATGTACGCCAGCTTCTGATTTTAAAAATCCATAGGCCCAACGTCCACTTATTTTCATCATTACGCTTTTTATTCCTGCCTCATTACCAACTGTACGTTCTATAATATCAACTGTCCATTTTTTATGTTCGGCAAATCGCAAATACATCCGCTCTAATATGTTAGCCCAATCTTGCGCGTCAGTTCCGCCAGTACCAGCGTGAATTGATAATATTGCATTACTCTTGTCATATTTTTCATTAAACAAAACAAGGAACTCAAGCTTGTTGAATTCCTCCTCTAATTCTTTGTGACGTCCGCCTAATTCATCTTCCAGTGTATCGTCAATGTTTTTTTCTTTCTGGGCTACGGCGACCAGTTCTTCCAGTTCGGTAATTCTTTGTAATAAGTCATCCCACTTTTTTATTTCTTCTCGCAAATCACTTGCTACCTGGCTAACTGCTTTGGCCTTATTTTGATCTTGCCAAAAATCCGGTTCATTCATTTTCTTGTCCAATCCTTGTACTTCACTGCGCATTCCTTCCAATTTCAAAAGCTCAGTGGTCTTAATCACCTTTTCCCGAAGCTCTTCTAAGTTTTTTAATAAATTCTCCATAGTAGAAGTATTGTTGTACGAATTTAAACGGCTTGCGATCCCTTAATCCAAATCCTTTGTACGGATTAAATAGGACTTGCAATAATCCGAATGCTCTAAATTTTACGAATATACGAATTATTTATAAAACATTAATACCAAATTTCCTCAACACTTTTGTTAATTCATAAAGCGATAAACCTATTACATTTAAATAATCACCTTCTATTTTCTTAATAAAAGTTGCTCCTAAATCTTGAATTGCAAATGCCCCTGCTTTATCTAAAGGCTCTTTTGATTTTACATAACCATTTATTTCCCTAGTCGTTAATTTTTTAATATATACTTTTGTCTCTATTGCTTTTGATATTTTTTTACCGCTATCAGAATCTATAACTGTAAAACCGCTAATTATTGATAAAGTCTTACCACTAACTTTACGCAACATTTTTTTAGCCTCTATTTCTATGTGCGGTTTGCCAAGTAATTCATTTTTTAACACCACAAAAGTATCTGCTCCAATTATAATAGCGTTTTTATATTTTTTGGCAACAGCATTGGCCTTCCCCCATGATAACTTTTTCGCAAGTTCTTTGGGACTTAACTTTAAACTCATATCCTCTTCATAATCACTTGCTACAGTTTTAAATTTAAGCCTTGTTTTCTTTAATATTTCCTTACGTCTCGGTGATGTGGAGGCTAATATTATTTGTTTCATATTTTTTTATCATAAATATATTTTAATTGAAATTTTTTTATTTATCCAAAATAACCACCGCCCTCTTAATCGCCACAAATCCATAAGCCCACAAAAACGGTAGCCAGATTGGCATTATACCAAACAAACTATTTCTGACAAATATTTCAACGCCGGTGTTAATAAAAAAATATTCAGAAATTATCATGGCAATAAAACCAAAAATAAAAAATGTATATTCTTGCTTATTGTATTTTATTATAAAAGAAACAGCGATGATTAAAATATAAACTATTGTCAAAATATAATCATTAATAATAACCGGAATTAAAATAATCATTAAAATTATTGGAATTGCTTCTAAAAATATTTTTAATGTTTTATTTTTTATACTCATATTTTTTTAACTAAACTAATTTACCGCAATAACGAATTAATATCAACCCCTCCACCTAAATCTTGTACACCGCCTAATAATTCTTGATATGGGGCTATGAAATTTTGTAAGATTGCTGGAAGGTAAATAATACTCAGAATAAGTGGTATAAGAATAATTAAAAGTTTAATTACAAAAAATGCTTTTTGCCATTTAATATATTTATAAACTTTATTTACTTTTTCCTGTAATTCATTCATAGTCTCTAAATTCTGTTTAAGCAATCCTTCAATACTGTTATCCTTTGTTTCTTGTTGTTTAATTTTCTTGTTTTTTTCTCCTTGTTTAATAGGCATACTTTTACATTTAACATCTAACAATTGACAATTGACCAAATTTAGATGTCAGGTGTCAGGTGTTATTTTAATTATCTAATATCGCAAAATTTTACATATTGTTTCCCAATCTCACACAATTCTTTCATCTCAACATCTGTGTATGATTTTTTGTTTTTAAACTCTCCATCAATTAAATCAATATTTGACTTAAATTTCTGTAAAAACCATTTGTCTGCGTTTTTAATTAATTCGCCCATTTTTTTAATATCTGCTTGAGTGTGAAATTCCGGCATTATAGTAGAACGAAATTCATAGGGCAATCCACTTGTTTTTATCATTATAATACTTTTCTTTATATTCTCCAAAGAAACTTTTACGCCAGTAATTTTTTCATATTTATCTAAGGAACCTTTAATATCCATGGCAATATAATCAACTAATTTTTGTTTAATTAAATTTTGAATTATCTCTGGATTAGTGCCATTAGTATCTAATTTTACTAAATAACCTAAATCTTTTATTTTTTGTAAAAACTCTGGCAAATCTTGATGCATAGTTGGTTCTCCACCAGTAACTACTACGGCATCTAACTTTCCTTTTCTTTTTTCTAAAAACCCAAAAAGACTATCCTCGGACATGAGTGAATAGTCTTTCTGGGGCCCCGCTCCAGTATGCTGGGACGGGGCAGGCACGACAAGCTGTGGGTTATAACAAAAGTGACATCGGAAATTGCAACCTTGAGTAAAAACTATTGTTGCGACCTGATCAGGATAATCTATTAAACTTAATTTTTGTAAACCGCCTATTAACATTAATATATTGAATTAGCAATTTTTATCAGTGCAATACATTTGCCGATCTTGAAATTCTGCTTGTTTAGCATCATTCCATTGTTTGACTGGACGTAGATAACCTACGACACGTGAATAAACTTCGCATTCTTGTCTCTTAGTTTCTAATGGGCTCATATATTTCTCCTTCTATTCATCCTTTATGATAGGATGAAAATTAATTATTTATTATTTTATAAATTATTGTAAACTTAAATTTTTTGAATCTATTCCTTAATTTTAAATCTATCTTGAAAACTATCTGCTGGCATTTCTATTTTTGGTATTTCTACTTCTAAATTTTCTTCTTGTTTTATTTCTAACTCTGGAGTTTTAACAGGTACGTCATATCCAATTTCTTCATCACACTTTGGACAAAAATGATGCTCGCCAGCTAAATACCCATGTTTAGGACAAATACTAAAAGTTGGAGTAATTGTAAAGTAAGGTAATTTATATTTTTCAGCAATTCGTTTTACTAATTTTCCAACTGCCTGAGCTGATGGCATGGCTTCGCCAATGAACCCATGTAAAACTGTTCCGCCAGTATAACGAGTTTGTAAATCGTCCTGTAAATCTAAGGCTTCAAAAATATCATCTGTAAAATTAACTGGCAACTGACTAGAATTAGTATAATATGGAGTAATTGTCGGATCTTGTTTAATTTTTTCTTCATTAGAAACAATAATATCTGGGTATTTATCTTTATCTTTACGGGCTAAACTGCGGGCTGTTCCTTCTGCTGGGGTTGCTTCTAAATTGTATAAATTATTAGTATCATTCTGATAATCCATTAATCTTTCTCGCATAAAGTCTAAAACTTCTTTAGCAAAAGCATGCCCAACTGGCGAAGTAATATTATCTTTAATTTCTGTAAAATTTAATAATGACTCATTCATACCAATAATACCAATTGTGCCAAAATGATTCTGCCAATAACGATCAAAGCGTTGTTTGATATTTCGTAAATAATGTTTAGCATATGGATATAATCCGCTTTCAGTAAGATCTTCTAAAATTCTACGTTTTGTTTCTAAACTTTCTTTAGCTAAATCCATCACGTGAGCCAACCGACTGAAAAATTCTTCTTTATTTTTTGATAAATATCCAATTCTTGGTAAATTAATAGTTACTACTCCAATTGATCCAGTTAATGGGTTTGCACTAAACAAACCACCGCCACGCTTTTTTAATTCCCGATTATCCAAACGCAATCGGCAACACATGCTACGAGCATCATCAGGGCTCATGTCAGAATTAATAAAATTGGAAAAATATGGAATACCATACTTGGCGGTCATTTCAAATACTTTTTCTGATACTGGTGATTCCCAATTAAAATCTTTGGTAATATTATAAGTCGGGATTGGGAAAGTAAATACTCTGCCCTTAGAATCTCCATCCATCATTACTTCAGCAAAAGCAATATTAAGCATATCCATTTCTGCTTGAAAATCTTTATATTTATCAGACATTACTTTACCACCATAAATTACTGATTCATTACCTGTTGCTTCAGAAGGAATTAAATCCATTGTAATATTGGTAAATGGAGTTTGAAATCCTACTCTAGTTGGCACGTTGATATTGAATAAAAATTCTTGTAAAGCTTGTTTTACTTCTTGAAAATTCAACTTATCATACCGAATAAAAGGAGCTAAATAAGTATCAAAGTTGGAAAATGCTTCAGCGCCAGCTACTTCACCTTGTAAGGTATAGAAAAAATTAATAATTTGTCCTAAAGCAGTGCGAAAATGTTTCGGCGCACTTGATTCTACTTTACCTGATACTCCACCAAATCCATGAGTTAATAAATCTTTTAATTCCCAACCAGCGCAATAAGCAGATAACTGTTGCATGTCATGAATATGCATATCTCCACTTTTGTAAGCATCTCTAATAGGAGCATCATATACTTTATTCAACCAATAATTTGAAGAAACATTAGAAGCAATATGATTATTCAATCCTTGCAGTGAATAACTCATGTTAGAATTTTCTTTAACTCGCCAGTCAACCTGTTTAATATAATCTTCCATCAAATCGGAAGAATTTATCATTTCATTTAATTCACGTAAACGAGCATGTTGGTCACGATATAAAATGTAAGATTTAGCCGCTTTAATCTGTTTATTATTAATCAAAACTTCTTCTACAATATCTTGAACTTCTTCTACTGCTGGAATAGATCTTTCATGAAATTTCTGATTTAAAATACTCATTATTTCATCAGCCATTTTATCAACTAATTCTTCATCATAAAGATCAACAACTTGAGAAGCCTTAGTAACGGCAACTAAAATTTTATTTTTATCAAAATCAACTATTTCACCTGAACGTTTAATGAGTTTAGAGATTTGAGTTTGCATGGGATATTTAAATTAAAAATTATTTTTTAGCTTTAGTCTTTTTTTGTAATAATTTATTTAATTCTCTTCTAAAAGTATGAGCATCTTGAAATGATTCATAAACTGAGGCGTAACGAATATAGGCAACTTGGTCAGTCTTACGCAAATTCTTCATGACAATCTGTCCAATTTGCTGAGTAGTAACTTCATTCTTTTTTAAAAGTTGTAAATCTCGCTCAATCCGATTAACTAATTTTTTAAAATCATCGTCAGTAATAGAGCGTTTTTCCAAGGCTCTTTTTAAACCTTTAATCATTTTATCACGCCCGTATGATTCTTTATGACCATCACGCTTAACAATAGATAAATTGAGAATTTCCATTTCCTCATAAGTAGAGAAACGAAATCCGCATTTTAAGCACTCTCGACGGCGACGAATGGAAAAACCGTCAGTTGCTGCACGCGAATCGACGACCTTAGTGTCATTAAAATTACAAGCTGGACATTTCATTGTTAGTTAATCAATTACTTAGCTAGCACTACATATAGTATATCACGCCTATCTTGATAGTCAATATATAGATATTGGCTAATCGTAGTATACCTCCTTGACTGTGTATAAAAATAAAAAAAATAAACAATTAAATTGTCTATTTTCGCCTGTGGATATGTGTATAAACTAAAAAATCCCACTCATTAGCGGGACTTTTTTATATAAAATAATTTTTATTAATAAATTCGTGGCATTCGTATAGTTGCAGGAAATTTTAAAACCGTACAGAGCATTTGAATTATTGGTTTGACGTAATATTAAACCCGTACAACATTTTTTGAACTACATCATTTTCTTCCGAATAAACGCTGGTATTCCTAGCTCATCATCTTCCTCTTCTTCATCATCTTCTTTTTTGCTTTTAGCTGGTTCTGCTTGAGCTGCTTTTAAAGGGGAAATCTTATTTTTTTTGCGTGGCTCTTCTGTTTTATCTTCATCAGAAGAAGATCCAGTTCTTAAAAATTCACTTGGAGTATAAGCAGAACTACTATCAGCTATAGAAATATCTGAATTTGATTTAGTATTATCAAAACCAGTCGCTACTACTGTAATTTTAATTTCATCTTTTAATTTTTCATCAATTACTGCGCCAAATATAATGCGAGCATCTTCGTCAGTGGATGAAGTAATCACTTTAGCAGCCTCATTTACTTCGTGCATTCCTAAGTCTTTACCACCAACAATTGTAAATAATACTCCACGAGCTCCTTCAATGGACATTTCTAACAATGGACTATTAATAGCCATCTTAGCAGCCTCAATTGCTTTATTTTCTCCAGAGGCCATTCCAATACCCATTAAGGCTGATCCAGCACTATTCATAATACTTTTTACATCGGCAAAATCAACATTAATTAATCCTGGAATGGTAATTACCTCAGCAATTCCTTGCACTCCTTGTCGTAATACTTCATCAGCAATGTGAAAAGCGTCTAATAGTGAGGTTTTTTTATCAATAACTTGTAATAATTTATCATTAGGAATAGTAATAACAGCATCAACTTTATCAGTTAATTCAGCTAACGCTCGTTCAGCAATATTACGTCTTTGCGCTCCTTCAAAAGAAAATGGTTTAGTAACAATAGCTATTGTTAAAGCTCCTGAATCCTTGGCTAATTCAGCAATAATTGCTGAGGATCCACTGCCAGTACCACCGCCTAATCCACAAGTAATAAATACCATATCAGCCCCTTTTAAAACATCTCTTAATTCACTTTGAGATTCTTCAGCAGCCGCCTTACCTAATTCAGGATCCATGCCAGCACCTAATCCTTTAGTAACAGTTCGTCCAATATGTATCTTAGTTTGTGCTTTATTATGTTGCAAAGCTTGAACATCAGTATTTACTGCAATAAACTCCACTTCTCTAATGCCAGAGTCAATCATACGATTAATAGCAGCGCCACCGCCACCGCCTGCTCCGATTACTTTAATTTTAGCGAAAGTTTCAATTCTTGGTTTAACTTCAGCCATAGTTGTGGATATAATTAATTAAGTATTTGTATCTTATATTAAAATATTTTTTTATGCAAGCAGGTCGTAAAGTACCAAATTCCAAGTACCAAATTCCAAAGAAATCATAAATAATAAATCATAAGATTCAAAGTCGCCGTGGGCTTTATAATTTAAAATTTGAGGTTTAGAATTTCTTTGGGATTTGGGATTTATTATTCGGGATTTTGAAATAAACTATGGCTTAAGCTTTTTAAACCATCCACTTAAAGTGTTGGTTGCCTTACCAAGCATCTTTCCACCACCTATTTTGCTCCAAGGTCTTTTAGTGCCAACAGATAATTGATCTCCCCAAATAGCTAATCCTAAGGCAGTTAAAAAAGCTGGGTCTTTAACTTTATCTATTGTATCTATTGCACTACGATTAATTCCAATAGTAGCTGGTAAACGCAATTTATTTTTAGCCACATCTACTATTCCTGGTAATTTAGCACCACCACCAATTAAAAATACGCCTGATGGTAACATTCCACTACGATCTATTTTTTTAAGCTCATCATCAATTTTTTCCATAATTTCTTCTACTCGTGCTTCAATAATTTCCGCTACATATTTTTTAGAAATAACTTCTTCATCATCTCCTAACTCTTCTTCTATCATTAAATCTGTAATATCAACTTCATCTTTTTTACTTAAATCTTTAGTAAGGGCTGTACCATGCTTAATTTTTATTTTTTCCGCTAAATTAATCGGGCAACGCAAACCAATCGCTATATCAGCTGTAATATGTTCTGAGCCAATTGGTAATACTGATGTATAAAGCAATTCTCCTTCTTCAAAAACTGCTAAGCTAGTAGTACTACTACCAATATTCACTAAAATTGCTCCTAAATCTTTTTGTTTATTAGTTAAAACTGCCTCAGCTGCTGCTAAAGGAGATAAAACCAAATCATCAATATTAAGTTCTGTACGATAAATTGATTTAGTAAAATTTTTAATCTGTGAGGCAAGGCCTTGAATAATTAAAGTTTCTGCTTCTAATCGTACACCAATCATACCAATTGGATCCTTAATATCAGTTTGATTATCAACCGTATATTTTGTCGGAATAACATGTAAAATTTCATAATTAGGCGGGACAGACAAAGCACGGGCTGCTTCAATAGTGCGATCCACATCATCTTCGCTAATCTCTCCGTCACTGCGTGAAATAGCCACTACACCTTTGCTTTTTTCTGATTTTATAAAAGGTCCTGAAATACCTACCCATGAACTAACTATTGGTAAACCAATTAAACGCTCTGCTTTTTCTAAACATTTTGAAATTGAACTAGTAGCATCTTCTATACTATTAATAATACCTTTATTAATGCCTTCTGAGGGAGATTCTACGGCACCAATAATCTGCAAGCCATCGTCTTTGCGTTGACCAGCTACTAATCTAATTTTAGTTGAGCCGATATCTAATCCGACAAGTAAATCTTCTTTCATGGTTGTTTGTTAAATTATTTTTTTAAAATTATTGTTGTTAATTGTTTACCAATTTTCATCATCTTCTCATGCCCTCTATTATTATGATCATTATAACCAACTAAATGCAAAAGTCCATGAATGAAAATAAAGACAAGCTCAGATTGAAAAGAAGTTTGACGCTCTTTTGCTTGTCTCTTTATTTTTTGTGGACAAATAATCAATTCGCCTAAAAAATTATTCTCTCCATCTGCAAATGATAAAATATCAGTTACTTTATCAATCTGACGGTATTGCTTATTTAAATCTTTAATCTTTTTCTCTCCAACCAATGCTAACGAAACTTCTTTTTGTTTTGTTTTAAATTTATTACTAAATACATCAGTTGCCCTTTGCAATATCTTATTATTAATCCTTTGTTTAGTTTTATTATTTATTTCTAAATTCATTTCTTATTTAATTTCTAAACTGGCTATCATCATTTTAAAAGTATTTATAAATTCTAATTTTTTATTCTCTCCTGGACTATAATTAATAACATAAACTTTGCTGTTGTTTGTAGTCGGCGTAATATAGGCAGTTAATCCGTCAGCACTATAAATTACATTTAATCCATTCTTGGTCTGTTGAATTTGAGATGTATTATCACTTAAATTAGCATACCATTGGCTTAAACTTAAATTATCATTATTAGTTTGAGTTATAATTTGTACAAAACCATCTACATCAGATAAAAATTGCACTGTTTCGCTATTAGAATTTCCTTCCATTCTCCAGGCAATAGGATATAAGATTGAATAATTATTAACAGTATTATTATGTTGTTTAACTAAAGCGCTATCTGCTAAATTGCCGTTACCAGCTGGATTATACAAATTTAAAACTTCACTACCATCAATATAACCGTCTTGATCAGTGTCAGTACTATTAATATCAGTCACAAATACATAATTTTCTTCTAAATCAGTTAATCCATCATTATCACTATCAACCCCAGCTATAAAATTAATTTTTATTTCTTCTTCCTCTTCTTCTAATTCTGGTAAATTTGCTTCTTGTTGCTGGTCTTGCCATAAAGCAATAGCTGAACCAGTACAGGATAAATTATTTTCAATATTTAATAAACTATTTTGCGTATAAACATAATGAGCTAATTTTGCTGGATTATATTGCAAACTAGTTAAATCATCTAAACTATTTTCACATCGCATTAATGTTCCACTATAATTTTCAAAACCTTCTGCCTGAATAAAACTAGTCATTAAATAAGAAGTCTCCACTAAACATCGATCATCGTCAAGTTGAGAAATCTTAATATTAATATCACCAAAATCAGGTGTCATTAATTTTATTCTAGCCATTCGACAACCATCTTCAACTCTCTCGCCTAAACATTGCAAAGCATCATTATTACTAAGATTATCAAAATTATCTGCTGTAACATTAACAACTACACCACAATTCTTTTCTTGACGATTATCTTCTTCCTCCTCAACTTCTTTTTTTTCTTCTTCTGCTTGAGTCTTAGCTTGCATCTCCTGGCTAGTTTTATCTTTATCTTGATTTGCTACTTTTGGTTCTGAGGGAGTTGAATTAAATAAATATTTAAATAAAAAAACACTAACTGTAATTATAATAATAGCTCCGCCAACCATAATTAAAATGCCCATTTTTTTAGTCTTGTCAGAACTATGCACTACTCCACCTTTAAATTTATCAGGCATATTATGGAATTCAATATTTTCCATAGCCGGCTTTGCTTCTTCTTTTTTCTCTTGAAGATCTGCTGGATTTTCTTTATTCTTTTTTTTAAATAATTTCATTTTATTTAGCTAGTAACTAGTTTATAATTCATAAAGTTTTCCAGATCCTTTTGGATTATATCCATTCTGAACTTCACTGCCATCTGAGAATCCATCTTCATCAGTATCGTACTTGTTAGGATTAGTTTTATAAATTCTAACTTCTTCTCTATCAAATAGACCGTCATTATCAGTATCTTTATTGTAAGGATTTGTTTTTAATCTTTTTTCTTCAGCATCAGTTAAGCCATCATCATCAGAATCCATAATTTCTAACAAAATATCAAAATCTTCCTCAGTTGGCTGATATTCCTCTTCTATCACATCTTGATTTTCAGATGTCAGTCCTGAACGACCATCTTCTGGAAACCAAATTGTATCTTCTAATGATTTACTACCCTGATTATCTGAATTAGTATCTGAATTATCACTTGTTTCAGGCTCTTCTTCTATTGTTTCTTCAACTTCTGGTTCTTCTTGAACAACCGGCTGTTGTTTAACAACTGGAGTAGGTGTTTCTTTATTAGAATTTGCTTTGTAATAAGCTAAAGCGATCATGCTAAATAAAATTACTACCAATACTGTTATTACTATCGCACCAATTACAAAATATCTTTTATTTTGTCCAACACTAGCTAATAACCCTTTTAATCTATTTACTAAACTTACTTTTGCCTTAGGCACAACAGCAGGTTGAACACCTTGAGCTGGTGGAGTTGTTGGTTGATTAGGATTTTGAGTTTGAGGAGTAGCAGGTGGCGCAACGGCTTGAGCATTATTAGCTTCTGCTTTTGGTTGAAATTGAGTTGGTCTTTCCTTACCAACATTAACCTGAGAAGTTTTTGGTGCTTCTTCAGCTTTGTCTGTGCCAGCAAAAATATCCTCTGGCTCTCCACCGCCAGCAGGTACAGCCGGTTGTGGAGGAGTTGCCGGAGCAGGTGTAGAAGCAGGAGCACTAGTAGCAGGATCTGTTTGTCCTTGATTTGATTGTGGTTTTAAATCATCAAACATAATTTATATTTAAAAAAATATGAAATATAACTGATAAAAAATTTGCCAAATTACTAAAATCGGCAATATTGTATACAATAAAACTTTAATTATGGAAAAAAATATCCAAAAAATTAAAACAGCTGAACGCAAAATAATCTGCCCTATCCGTAATAAAATACTCTTGGCTATTCCCTGCCAATTATAATCTCCTACTAACGGCTTGTGGATATTTTTTATCCACACAAAAATTGCCAAGTCATTTTCTTTTTCAATAATAGAATTCCAGGTTTTTTTCAAAATACTAACTAATCCCTTAGAATACCACCATGGCAAAAAATAAATAACATCCAGCAAAAAATCAAATATTAATTTAGGAGCATATAATAAAAAACTTTGAGTCATATTATTTTTATTATAACATGGATTGTCTTATTACCAAATTATTTTTCTATTATTAATTAATGACTATAACTAATACTTCCCGTTGATAATCCATAATTGCCTTCTGTAATATGAAGCTTATTTGTCATAACAACATGCATTCCATATTGATATTGTCCATCAGTAATTTGGTCGTCAGTTACTTGACGTTGCTCGATATCGTCTATTGTTTTAATTCTTGCCCAGTCACTTGTTTGGCTACCTACTCGTCTCCGCCATATTTCAAAATGATCTATTAATTCTACATTTTCATCATCAACACTCCACATAACTCGTGGACTTTCACCAAACATAGCAACGTCGAAGCTTGTTAAAATCGGCACATCTACCATTACTTTAATCGGCTTTATATTTGCACTACTTTCATCTATTACTTCTTCTGCTTTAGTAGCAACCATCCTTAAACGATACATTCCGCTTTCTTCAAAATATACTACAGCTCCACCTCTTCCCTTATTTTCTGTTTTATACAAGGCGTTACCTGGAAAATTATTCTTAAAATCATTTTGACTAATTCTATAAATATCTACTTTAATATCTTCATAATTAGGCTGTATCCCGCTACCTGGAACAAGAGCATAGCCATCCATTGCCTCCCACTTTACAAATACGCTATTTTTACTGCCACTATTTTTTTTATTTACTACAATAATTCCATTTTGTTCTGTTATATCACTAAGTCCAGCCATGTTAGAGTCAACTTGAAATTTAATAATTTTTAAACCTTCTTCCTCTAATACGATATCATTTACACTTAAAACATTATTATCCTCATTTGTTTCTATAATAGCTTTTCCAAAATCAATTTCAGCAGAAATATTTCTATAAGTCCCTGGGTCAAGCAAAGAATCAATATATAATTCTTCATCTGACGCTATGTCAGCAGTCACACTATTTGAATGAGTAAAATTATTATATGTTAAAGCTATCTTAAAATTTTTATCAACATCGCTTAGTCCATTATTTTTATACTTAACTCTAATTCCCGGTCTTCCTGTATTACTCATCATCTTCTCAATGCCCAAAATAATTAAATCTGGTCTTTCTATTGGGTCTGGTAGTGTTGGTTCAGGTCCTGGCGTAGGTTCAACAGGTACTATTACTTCTTCAATTTCAATATATACTGGATCTATTTCAAAATCTCTTTCTGTAAAAAAATCTTCATTAGACATAACTATATGAACGCCATAATACCCAGATTCTGTTGCTGTATAATCAAAATTATTATTAAAAAATCCTTTCTTTTCCCATTGTCCTGTTCCTCCACTTTCTCCGTTTGGAGAATACCATACTTCATATTTATCAACATCAGTCTTATCTCCTACTAGTCTAACTTTAACTAACCAATTATTACCATTATCAGAAGGTTGAGTCGTAAGCCTTAATTTGGCTCTATCAGGTAATAGAACAACTTCTGTTGTATTTAATTCAGGTGGTGTTATAACTGCTGGTTCTTCAGGTTTAATATCGTCAGATGCTGGCTGAACAACCCCTATTGAATCAATTTGACATTTTCTATATTGAAGATTAGAGTCTTTAATGCCTTTAAATACTGTTAAATTAACATTAACGGCTATATGTATTAAAACCTCGCCATTGTTATTAGCAAATAAAGAATAATCAGGTATATCCCATTCTACAAATCCACGATCTTTTATTAAAAAACCAATCGAATCAATATCACTTGTAATTTTTCCTATCTCGCTTGCACCAATCCCTCCACCCGTATCAGTATTTTTTACGCCCATACTTACAGACATAAGGACATTATCAGTTCCTTTAAGACCGTTACATTCAACATTCATTCTTAACTTTGAATTTTCTTTAGGTGAATATATAATATTATCGCGATACAAAATAGCATGAGATTTATACACTGGTGCAGTTGAGCTATGTGAAAACTCAGCAGATAATTCAACAACTCCTGTATTAAAAATTCCCGGCTTAATTAAACAGCCAGCTTGTCCACTTGTGTTACATTCCCATCCATCATAATCTCCATCATTAAAATCATCGGAAAAAGCACCGGTAAAAGGTGGGGTAGGAGTAGGAGTAGTAACAGGCTCAGCAACAACCGTCACTACAAAAGGTCCATAAGCAGTGTCATCACCTCTAGACTCATTAACTTTATTACCATCAGCATCAGTAAGTTCAATTCCTATTGAATATGTTCCTGCTGTTAAATCACTATATTTAAAATTTCCTCCAGACCCACTAATATTATTAGGACTATATAATGAAACATTATCATTAGTCTTAATAATTAAGCTAACAGACGACACATCTCTTGATGTTTCCCATTCTATATCTAAATCGTTGGACTCAGTAATATTTATTTCATTTTTTCCTCCGTCATAAATTTTCCTATCAATCTTAAAAGTTATTAGTTGAAGTTCATTGGTTGGTGTTATGTTGGAGAAACTATTTCCTATTATTTTACTTGCAGTATTATTATCTTCACTTCTCTCATCTATGATATTATCTGAATCAATTATAATAGAAACTTCATAATTGCCTCTAATTATTTCAAAATCAACATGTCGTTCTTCACCAGATATCATTTCAGCCCCAGTTTGTATTATTTTATAGATTGTTTTATCACCATTCTCTAATATAGCACTATTACTTGTTATACTTATTTTAAATCCTTCCTTAGCATTATTTGGTCCAGTATTTCTATATTTAATTCTCAAACCATATTTATTATTATTAGTCGCTATTTCCTCAATATTACTAATAGTCAAATCTAATTTTTCACTTCCATAATTATCTATTCTATCATCGGAATTTAATCCTAACCACTCTTTAACTTTATTAAGTAAACCATTGGCAACATCAATAATATTAAGCTTTCCATTTTGTTCTTCTATTTTTGCAAAAACCGGTGGCACTTCTTCTACTTTTGTTGAATTAATTTTTGGCACTGCTTTTATTCTATAACTTTTAACTCCTTCACTTGTGGGTGTAAATTCCATGCTATAACGACGGCTATCTCCGCTTAAAATAAATCCAGTTTCTACTGGAATATCATCATCTGTATCAATAGATCTATCACCATTTTCATCATCATAACCTTCTTCTAGTTCAAAATGGTCTATTCTACTTGCATCTGAATCTAAAATTTCCCAGCTAAATTTTAATACTCCCTCACCTTCTGCCCCTACAAGTAAGGTAAGCATTAAAAAATTAGCTCCCAGAAAAAAAATAAATAATAAAGAAATGAACACTCCTTTAGTAAGTTTGTCTTTTAATTTATCCATCATATTTTTCTATTTTAAAATTAATTTATTTTAATTGGTGATATTTTTTTATTCATAAGTTATTCAATAGATGTTTGAATTGTGTATTCTCCCACTTCAGTATTACCACGCCAATATTCCATATTAAAATGCAAGGAACTTAAAAATTTATATTCTATATTACCATCTTTTTCTATTCTAATAATAATAACGCCGTTTGCTATTCCATAGGTATGTTCAATTGTTAGATCATCATCAAAAGGGTTGATTCCTAATAATACTTGGCCATTTGTGTCAGTAATAAGCTCTAAATCTGGAATGTCGTCATAATATTTCCCATACCAAACATTATTAATTCCTTCAGCTTGATATATTTTGACATCAGCACCTATTAAAGCATTACCAGCACTATCTCTAATTATTAACTTGTTTTCTATGGGCAGATCATTTTTATATACCCCAATATTATTAGGACTATTATAATTACCTTTAATTGCTCTATGGCCTGCAATTAAATTTAAAGCAGTTGCGCTATATCTACCAATAAATGTATAACTACCGCTCATTAAACCTTGATAACCAACAGGGGAATATAATCCCCAGCCAATAAATGGCATATAATCAGTATCAACAATTAAATTTCCTGACTCTTCGATAGCTACAGAACTGCCACTGCCATCTTCTTCAATATTAAACCCATAAACATCTATCAAATATCTAGCGTGGCCTAATTCATGAAGCAAAGAACCTTCATAATAGAAAAAATTAGTATCAGCAACTGTAGTATGATCAGAATACATCCACTCATTACCAGGATCAAGAGCTTCACTAGAAAAACCCCATTGTAAATCAATTGTTCTATCATCGCGATTTGGTAAATTGCTTGGTATCCCTCCTCCCGCTAAAGGAAGCTCTTTATCGGCAACAATAGTAATCTTATCAAGACGAATCCTATCTAACACACCATCTGGTGTTTCTGGATAAATAGCATCGGCAAACATTTCATTCCATAGTCTTACTTGTCTTTGAGCCCAATCCTCCCATGAATTAGAATGTACCCCTGCTAATTCGCGCTGGTATTGATGAAAATAATCATACAAACTCTGCTCAACATAAAATCCAACAGTTATTGCATCAGTAAATATCTCTAATTCATTATTTCCTTCCTCTTCTTCTGTAATAGCACTATCAGAATCAATAACAAACTTTAAACGGTGCCGGTTAAATGTCCAAACCCAATCATACTCAACTGTGACGTATGAATCCGCAGGAATATCCACTATGCCAGAATCAACTTCAATATCATCAAAATACCACTTATACTTAACTCCAGTTATTTCAGTATTTGACCAATTTCTCACATTTGCCTGCCAAATTACTTCTTGGTCAATTTCAGGCCATCCTTCTACTATTGGATTAGAGCTACCCCAAACATAATCAATCTCTGGTGATCGATGTATCCAACCAACATCTAAATCTATATTATCAGCAGTGTCTTTTAAAGTCTTACTCTTTGAATTATTTTCACTAATTTTCTGTACGCTAATTGGCGACAATCCAGAAGTTGTCTCAGTGCCATATACTAAACCATCTATACTAACAATATGTAAGCCATATTCATAATTACCATAATCAGATAAAATATCTATTATACCTTTTTTCGTCACATCAATATCTGAACCAATTTTATTCCAAATTTCATCAGATAGTCGACGCCAAAGTTCAAAATGTCCAATTTTATTTTCCTCGTCTGAATCTACATTCCAAGAAATAACAATTCTATTATCTACACCAGATATTTGATAAACATTAAAAATAGAAATTTTTGGCGCATTTTCATTAACTACACAGATATTATTGTCTGTTGCTGAATCAAAGAGACATTGAGCTGCACCAACATCACAGCCGACATCAGGACTAGAACAGGTCATACTACATTCCTCACATATTCCCTCAACACAATTACTCACATCTAAATATGGACCGCAGTCATTATTACAAATTAAATTACCAACACAACTAATTGTCCCATCGCAATTGTCATCAATATCACTTTTCTCACCACAAAAATTAGTTAAATCTATGTTAACGCAAGTGAAGGGAGTACAAGACGTTGGAACATTAGCTACATCTGGCGATACTTTTTCAATAATAAAATTACTTATTTTAATAGGTATAGATGCGACAGTTTTTACAATTTCCACTATAAAATTATTTATTGTTATTATACTATCTATTGTTTTTCTTTTTAAAGTTTTTTCTATGATAAAATTATTAATTTTAATTGATCTATCGGGAATGGTAATAGAAACCGGACCGGCTGAAACTATTCCGCCATTTTCACTTCTTAAACGAACATTTATTATGTAATTATATTCTCCAGGGGCTGGGTTACTATTGTCTGTATAATAATACCAAGTTTTTTTTATTTCTTTTATCCAAGGAGTCCCATCAGGATCAGTTCTGACAATTTCTAAATAATCAACTAAAGACTTCTCTGTTTGATTTAATCTTTGCCAAGTTAATTTAGGATGACCATTGTCTAATAAAGTAACTGAAAAATTTTTGATTATAAAATTAGTTTCACTGGAATCAGAACTTTTTCTTTCATTACTTGTTTCCAG
>Ga0222637_1000050_pt1 | contig 63335 bp, 74 predicted proteins | sample AntAcemetagen143_FD_181149 | JGI IMG/M metagenome (GOLD analysis project Ga0222637, IMG submission 181149) | Saline water microbial communities from Ace Lake, Antarctica - #143 | ecosystem: Environmental > Aquatic > Non-marine Saline and Alkaline > Saline | place: Antarctica: Ace Lake...
ATGTGATAGAAAGTCTACCAAAACCTGGGGGATTTGAACAACTAGCTATCCCTCCCTACGTTGGCGGAGGTTCAAGTGGGATAGCTTTTGGGGTAGCCTCTATGAAGCATCACACAACAGATGAGGGGTGGCAAATTTTTAACGGGTTGAAACATGCCGGATATGCTTTGGTTGGGCATGGCTTACCACATAATCAAACGGATGTGCGCAGCATTATTGCCACAATGAAGCCAGGCGTTGTCGTGTTGCAAGACAAGCGAGAGTGGGACGTGGCACCAAGAGACTTTAGAGACCATGACGCAGCATTCACAAAGGTCAATTCTCTAGCAGGTCAACCCAACATATTTAAGCTAACTATCCTCAAAGATTCACACCAACGACCTAAATATCATGCAGAGGCAGCGAAGGATATGGGCTGTCACGCATGGATTATTTATTACCATCCAGCTATTGTTTGCCATAATGCTCCCTACGTAAGGCCTGAACATCTAATCAGGACATACCACAGCCTGGACCTTAAGGTAGTTCCTGCCTATGCCCCCAAAAGAATGAACTGCTTATTTTCTGGTGCAATGTCGAGAGCCTACCCTATGCGAGAGCGTATTAGAGACAATCTCAAAAGCCTCCCAATGGTGGACTACCATAAGCATCCGGGGTACCATAGAAAGGGATGCGAAACTCCAGCTTTTTTGAAGCTACTTAACAGGTACAAAGTATCAATCTGTACTAGCTCAATTTATGGCTATGCACTCCGCAAAATTGTAGAGTCAACTGCTTGTGGTTGCCGGGTAATTACAGACTTGCCGACAGATGAAGTGATGCCATCCATAGATGATAACATCGTAAGAATACCCCCAGGTATTCCAATCCCCACTTTAGCCCAGCTTGTTCAAGACCTTTGCAATACATACGACCCCAAAATCCAACAGGAATATGCCCATGCAGCTAAAGAATACTACGACTATCGCCGGTTGGCAAAAAAGTTATTAGTAGATATTGAACGCTTACGAAAGGACTATCCTCGATGTCACTAATGGATAAAGAAGCTGGCTGCAAGTGCTTGCTAGAAGTCTCTGGTCTACTCCACAGCTTGGATATACCATTCTTTCTCATGCAGGGAACGGCCCTTGGAGCATACAGAGACAACGGATTTGTTCCCACTGAAAGAGACGTTGACTTTGGCATTCTTCAAGAGAATCTAACACCTATTGCCGTGCCCCTAGTTTCCCGTTTAGCCTCCCTCGATTTCCAGGTTGAGACGTTTTCTCTACCCTTCCACAAAATTAGGACTATCGTAGCTTGGAAATATGGAGCCAAGGTTGATCTTGTTGGTATGATCCGCTGGGGAACCCTCAGATTTACGGCTAGCCCCGTTCATCCTTCCGTGCTGGAGCCTTACGCGCTAGTACATGAGGCAGAATTATTAGAGAACTACAGTCAAATTGAAATGTTTGGTAGGGTCTTCAATATTCCGTACAGGATTGAAACTTATTTAGAAAGAGAATACGGGGAGGAGTGGAAAATACCTAAGGATGACCACGTATCCCGTACTAGAATTTACGACTTCATTACGAAGGAATGTATCCCAGAGGATTACCTCGATGCTTAACCTCAACCAATCTCCCCAAGAGCTAAACGAAGTCCACGGCATTAAAGACTACTACGACTATCTACGTAGTCCAGAGTTTCAAACGACTGTCCTTAAACCTTTGGCATTCATCATAAATAAGCGTGGTGGTCCTTGCTTAGACGTGGGGTGTGGTCAAGGATACCTATCCAGCTTTGTTGAAGTACCTTACCTCGGTTTTGATGGTTCTCAAACAGCAGTAGATCATGCAAGAAAAAACAATCCAGGGGAGTTTCGTTTCGCCCGATTTGAAGACATAGAATCGGTAGTCGATTCTGTTTCTGACTTTGCCTCCCACTACAACATAATAGTAATTGGCAACCTGCTTTCAGTTTTAATCAAGCCTGAATCTTATGTTTCCTTTTTGCAGAGTTACATCAAAGCATTTTCTGCCAAGTACTTTGTGATTTGTGATTTGCAAACCCTCGATACTTCAGACATTGAGAGGAATTTTTCATGTCTCTATCGGCATTATACAAACGTGCAGTTGGCTGGACTTCAAGAAATAAAAAGGAAGCGCAAAATCCTGCTGTACAAAACGTCGTAGTTTATGCCCCAGGGGTTTGGGATTTGTTGCACGTAGGTCATGTGTCTTTTCTCCAACGCGCACGCTCATTAGGGACCGCGTTGATCGTAGGTGTTCCTAGTGATGCAACAGTAATAGAAGACAAGGGAAGACCGCCAATCATTCCTTGCAATGATAGGGTGAAAATGCTTCGCGCTTTGGTGTATGTTGACCATGCTCTACCTTATTCAACCCTAGATTTTCTCAATCATCTAAACCTATTTCAACCTTCGGTGCTTGCTATCGGGCAGAATTGGGGAAAAGAAACAAGACACAAACTAGCAGAGCATTGGGCAGAAAGGAACGGATGTAGAATAGTCATCCTTCCATACACTCAACGGGAGTCAACTACTAAAATTAAGGAGCGAGTACGTGAAAGAGTTTGAAGCTATCTCAAGGATGATTCCTCCAGGACAACATCGACCAAAGAAGTGGAGGGGAGGGGTAATACAAATCTGGCTGACTCGTGCTTGTGATAAGGCGTGTTTTGGATGTACACAAGCCAGTAACCTAAAAGGCCCTTGCGATTTTATTTCCAAGGAACAATTTGAGAAGGCTTGTATCAGCCTAGCAGATTATCCAGGCGTGGTTGGAGTCTTCGGTGGCAATCCTGCCATGCACCCTCAGTTCGCTGAAATATGCACAATACTTGCAGACCATATTCCCTTTGAACAACGGGGGCTTTGGTGTAACAATCCTCTAGGAAAAGGCGCAGCGATGCGCCAGACGTTTAATCCGGCTGTTTCCAATCTTAACGTACACTTAGACAAAACAGCCTATAGTGATTTTAAGTCTAGTTGGCCTGAGTGTAATCCCTTCGGAATCAAAGATGATAGCCGCCACAGTCCTCCCTACGTCGCAATGCAGGATATTATTTCAGATGAGGAAGAAATGTGGGAGTTGATTTCCAACTGCGATATCAACCAGCATTGGTCTGCTATGATTTGTGTCTTTCGGGGAGAACTTCGAGCGTTCTTCTGCGAGATAGCCGGATCACTAGCAATGCTGCACCAAGGCAATCCAAACCATCCAGACCTGGGATTCATTGTCACACCTGATTGGTGGAAGCAACCAATAGAATCCTTTGCTCAACAAATCAAACAGTATTGCCCCGCTTGCGGTGTGCCTCTGAGGGGATACGGAGAGCTAGCACAAAACCCAAATGGTGTTGATCAAGTAAGCCCCACACACGCCCCCATCTATCATCCCAAAGACCAACACAGGAAAGTGCAAATTGTTACAGACAGAAGCCAACTTGGCAATCAACAACTAAACATGATGACTGATTACTTAGGCAACGCAAAAAGGAGCTGTCCATGATCTATCAACCTGAGTGGCCTGGAGCCAAAAACGACCCACTGCCCGTTGGTCTCTGTGAGGAGTTCATCAAACTCTTCAAGACAGAAGACCAACGCCCCAATGGGCAAGACGTATACGAGGAGATTTTCGCCTCAGCATATATGTTTCCTCTTCAACGTAGAGAGGAGATGGCCTATATGATGCAGACAGCCCGAGGCATTCAACCCAAGGTTGTTTGCGAAATAGGGGCGGACAAGGGCGGAGGCTTGTATCATTGGTGCAAAAGTGTTCCCTCCGTAGAACGGGTGATAGGTTGCGAGATTCGGGGTACCCCCTACGCAGCTTATTTTGAAGAAGCCTTCCCTGACATAGACTTCCTCTGGATACCCAATAGTTCCTACGATCAAAACGTCGTGGACTTTGTTCGGGATTGGCTAGCCCAAGACAAAATCGATTGTCTGTTTATTGACGGCGACAAGAGTTATTTTGATCTGGACTTTTGGCAATACTACCCATACATCAATCCCCAAGGTATTGCATTCTTCCATGATATCCAAGATCGGCCACCCAGGGTAAGCTATGATGCGGTTTGTGCCCGAGGATTTGTTCATCGAGAATACATCAATCTAGAAGACAGCAAAAGAGCCATAGAAAATAAGAAACGAGGAAAGCCAGCAGCCAATGCACATGAGGCATGGCTACGTTATTGGAAAGGACGTTCAGCGGGAGTTGGCACAATCCTGCTGGATGGCAATACCCAGGAGGCACCCAAATGACCCAATCGTTCTTCCACGTAGAAATGGAAATCAATACTAATTGTGACTGCTCTTGTTTTGGTTGCGATAGATTTCTGGATGCAGCACCAACAACCCCAATGACAGTGGAGCAAGTACAACAATTTGTTCGAGAAGCAATAGACCAACAGTGGCATTGGAAACGCATCCATGTCCTCGGTGGGGAGCCCACACTTCATAAGCAATTCCGAGACATTGTCAGGTTACTAATTGACTACCGCAAATTGTACCCTGGGCAGCTCACCGTAATCAGTAACGGATTAGGAAACCTCTCCAACCATCAATCATGGCTTGAAGATAACGGGGTAAGAATTGCTGTCGAAGCCAAGTCCAAAACCAAAACCCCAGAGTGGTTTTGTAATACTCGACAAGCCCCAATTGATGAGGGGATTCTGCAATTGCCTCCATGTAGTATCTATGGGGCTGAGGCTTGTGGAATAGGCTTCACAAAACACGGATATTTTCTCTGTGGTGCTGGGGCGTCTATCGCAAGAGTCACAGGACAAGATATTGGGACCAAGCGGTTGCAAGATTTAAGCCACGAGTCGATGCTTCAACAGGCCAAAACTCTTTGCCATTTGTGTGGGCATTACAGCGGGCCAGAGAGGCAACGCAAACTCATAGCCAACACCGGGGACGTGGCAGGCCCCTATTGGGCCAACAAACTCAGAGATTGGAAACCCTCCCATATGAGCCTTTACGGAGTGGACTAAAAATGATTTCTTACAAATGGATTGGTAATCTATTCCCCGCGCCTGGATACTTCATTGAAGCAGGAGCACACGACGGTATAGGAGACTCCCAAACCTACGCGCTAGAACAACAAGGGTGGGATGGGATTTGCGTTGAACCTTCTTCCGCCTTTAGGGGATTGAAAAGAAGCAGAAAATGTAAAGTTGATTCTCGTTGCCTTTGGAGTGTTGATGGAGATACGATAGACTTCCGAGAAGTGAGAGGCAACGGGGTAGAGTTGTCAGGAATTGCTAACCAATTCTACGATGCCCACGATAGAACAGACAGTGATATTGTTTCCAAGCAAACAATAACGCTCCCAACTCTGCTATTGGAACACAACGCCCCAAAAATAATTGAGTGGCTCTCTTTAGACACTGAGGGTTCTGAGTTTGCTATCCTCTCGGCGCATGATTTTGACCGATTCCAATTCCAAGCAATCACAGTGGAGCATAACCAAGTGGTTACACAAAGAAACAAAATCAGGCAACTCCTTTTCTCTAAGGGGTATGTACTCGGACACGCGCAAGAGATTGAAGATTGGTACGTGAAGGACACATTAGGGAGAAAACTATGAGAGCCATTCTTGTCTCTGTTGATTATGCAGATTTGTTGGCCATAACCCTCTCGTATAATCGCCATCACTTTGGCGAAGTCATGGTAGTAACCTCTCATGCAGATAAAGACTCACAACAAGTTGCCCGAAACAACAACGCGCAAGTATACACCACCAATACGTTCTTCGACCGAGGGGCAATGTTCAACAAGTGGGCAGCCCTAGAGGAAGCGTTAGACAAATATGGTAGGCATGGGTTGATGTGTATTATGGACGCCGATGTTCTTTGGCCAAAAATAATCCCCGAAACCAATTACCTCCCAGGCTATCTCTACGGGCCTTTGAGGCGCATGAATAAAGACGTTCATTCCCCTGTTCCCGGGGAAGTAGATTGGCAGAGGTATCGACTGCACGGGAATCAAACCGAGTGGGCAGGCTACACTCAGATATTCCATGCAAAGGATGATTGTCTTGGCCATCCTCCATGGCACGAAACCAACTGGACTCATGCAGGAGGGGCAGACAGTTTCTTCCAGCGGAAGTGGGATGCCCAACACAAAATCAGAACCTCTTGGAATGTCCTCCACCTAGGATTGGCTGGACGTAATTGGTGTGGCAGAATTACACCCTACAGAGACAAGACAATTCCAGACAGCCAACAGGAGAGGGCAAGACACTTGAGGAAATTGATCGACAATCGGAGACGTACCCAAACGTTTGAAGCCGAGAAGCTGCTGCCAGAATAATTGATCTCTTCCGTGGCCCCCTCCCCCTCGCAGGTTTTCGCTCCAGCCTGTGAGATGGGGGCCACGGTTTTTGTCTCCCCAATCTTGCATCTAGTCCCCCTAAGCCTCTCGGGAGAATCCTAGGGTAGTTTGCCCTAGATAGCATCGAAGGCCCATAGAGGGGCCTTCTCAGCCCGATATGGCCCTAATCTAGGCTATTCCTCCCATCTAGCTTGCCTCCCTGCTTACCTAGCCCCGGCCGTAGCCCCTAGTCTTACCCTAGATAGCCCCACACAAGGCCGTAAAGGGGCCTACAGAAGCACGCAAGGCAGCCAGGGGAACATTACACCCCAAGCCTCTCCAGAGGCTTAGAGAGGGGCAAAACAGGAGATTTTGGGGATGGATATTAGCGCATAAAAATACCCCCTACCAGCATTGCTGCCAATAGGGGGTAATGTGTAGCTAAAGAGTAGCTTGAGGCTAGCCTCCTCGATTTGCTCTAGGTTTGGTGGTTGCGTGAGGGACAGCTCCATTGCGTGCGCGTAGGCTACGCTTGTTGCTCACCCGATGGGGCTTTGGTTCTGTTGCTTTTGGCTGCATCCAAACGTGATCATAAGGCAAAACCATTCCGGCCACTGTGATATTCTTGTCCTGCGCCATTACACTTTTCCTTGGAATATTTGGGTTTGGTTATTGCTTCGGTCTCGTCTTCGTCTGTTGATCCTTTCTTCTCTATCGAGAATATCAAGCATTATTTCACGAGGGTCTGGTAGTCCTTTGGCTTTTGCGTAGGCTACCATCTCAGAAATCGTTGGGGCAGGTGCTTCCATGATTCTCCTTTCGGTTTTCTACTAAAACAATATCAGGAGGACTAACCAAGGTATAGGACTTTGCGGGGCAACTGTCCCAACAAACATCTAACACCTTCCAGTGACTGTCACCTAATCCGTAGCCATCAACAGCTATGACGGTTCCTTCTTCCCCAACCATGAGTGGGTCAGGATCGTTGAACACTGCCATTAGTTTAACACGGTCCCCAGCTTGTACAGTCTGCATGAATCCATTCCTCAGGCTAGATTGGTTTTTCTTGTGTGAAACAAACTAGATTTGGGGTACTTGCGGGAAGGGAGAGGCTGAAACCCGCAACGAATGCAAGATGACTCTTTCCCTCTGTCCTCTTGCTGTCTTCCGCAAGCTGGGCATTTAATCTTAGCCACTTCGTTTCTCCTCATGCTTGAGTTGGTTATCCTCTCCCACCTTGACCGCCCGTAGTACCGTTATGAGCCGAAACCCATCCCCGTATATTGCTGGCCGCCAAATAAAACAATAGCCCAATCGCCCCGCAACTGCCGTTCGGATTATTTGCGTATCAGTGGCTGCTTCGACCCGCTGGAGGAATCGTTTGCGGCCGTGCTTAGTGAGTCGGTAGTTCGTTCCGTTGATTGTCATGCAATTTCTCCTTAACATCCCACTTGAAGAGGTTTCCTTTACGGTTGAACGCTGACCTGCCACAACAAAGCACAAATCAGGGCTACCAGGATAATGATGGTCCAGTCGAGTAGCAATTTCTTCATCGGTTCTCCTTTGTTAGGACACCCAAACCAATTCCTCGATGGCCCGGGTGAGTGCGACGTATTTTAGATTCCATTCTTGCTTGATTTGCCAAGAAGATTTAGCCATCGGATGGGGCATTCCACTATTGGGAGGCATGAGGATGAAAACCCGCTTGGCTTCTAGCCCTTTCGCTTTGTGTACTGATGAGAGAAGGATTCCCCCATTCTTATCGTCGGTGAAGACAGCCTCGATTTTGGCAACGACTTCTGCCGTTTGTGTTGCCCCTTCCGTGAATGCCAGAATGCAGTCGTGACGATCTTGCAAGGCAATGGAACGTCCTTCAGAGGAGTTGCGTTTGGCTTGCTCCTTCTTCTGTTCTCGGTCTAGCCAATCTCCTAGCCAAGAGACAAGTTGAACAACCGTAGTTGACTTGCTCTTCTTGATTGTGCTTATCAAGCCTTGCCCTACGTCTCTCCCTCGGATGTTTGCCTTCTTTCCCTCCTTGATGAAATTGAAGCACTCAGAAACAAGCGGAGCGTTGACTCGACAGAGGATCATGTCCCCGTCAGCTACCAGCGTTGAGTAACCTTTGCCGGTTTCCTCGTTGGGTAGGGAAGCTTGATTGACGTTGCCTTTGCTGTTGCTTTCGTGTGCCTCAAATCCGGGTACGATCTTTTGAGCTTCCTTGACGATGGCTTTGCCACATCGGCGGGTGACTGTCAGGCGTAGGTGTAGGCAGCCTTGCGGGGTGGCATCTAGCTCATGGCGAAGCTTATCCATGCTGTCACAGTCGGCCCCAGCAAATCCGTAGATGGCTTGGCAAGGATCACCACAAAAGATAAGCCGGCGGCCTGCCCTCTTGACAAGACTTTGTTGGCAGCGGTTGAGGTCTTGGGCTTCATCTACCAGCAATAGATCGTACTGCTGGAGCGGAAGGTTGAGGACAACTGGAAGCCAAACCAGATCGTTGAAATCGATCTTCCCATCGTGGGATACGTCCTTGCAACGTTCTAGCACGCGAGGAACGAGTGCGAGGACTTCGCTCGCACTCCCGTTGAGATCGATGTCATAGTAGGCTGCTAGATTTGTAATGGCCTCTTCTGTATTTTCTCCTTCGTCCATAAGAGCTAGATTCAATTTGCAAAGTCCAACCAGCTTTTCGGTTGCCTTGAGAACCTCAAACTTCTTTCGTCGGATTTCTCGGATATCCATTTCCATAATCTCTGCGATTATATCTGATACCCGCCATGAGGAGATTTGCACTTTGCCAAACGCCTCTCGGATAGCACGATACCCCATACTATGGATCGTCATGGCATCACAACCTTCAGGAACCCTCTCTTGGAGCTCGGTTGCAATCGCTTTGTTGAAGGCGACGAAGCAAGCCCGAGAATCTTTCGGACTCTGCCTGAGAGCATCCCAAACGGCTTGTTGTTGCGTGCTGGGTTTGATTTTAGTGGGCAAACCTCGCATGGCTTTCAATCCCTCGACCAGCGTAGTGGTCTTGCCTGTTCCAGCATAGGCTTCCACGATTACGTGCTGGGTTTTGGCGTTACGTCTCTTGAAGGACTTCCCAAGCTTAGTCTCTTTTTTGGTTTTGGATTTTTCCTTTGGTTTGGTTTTTCCCTCTAGACAATCCTGACAGACTAACAATCCCCCAGTATCCCGAGTACGGCGGGCAACGCCCCTACCGCATTGCTCACAATTCTTCATTGGTTCGCTCCTTGGAAATTAAGTGTACGGTTCATACGAGTGGTTTTCGCTTTCCCAATCAATCCTAGCCCACTCCTCGGGCTCATTGCGGACAGCATCTTCTCTCCCCAAGGTGCCTAGATGCTGTCCACAATCACAATAGTAGTCCTCCCCATCGTTTTTTCCATTCTCTCTGTGTACCTCCTCCCTGCAACTGGTGCCATCGGGCTTTGTGAAGAGGTCTCGACACCAATCCCATAACCATTCTTGTCTGCATTTTGGGCAACTAGCCATTAGAACGCTCCTTGTGTTTCTTCCCTCGCGGGAAGCCTTGGGTCTGGGGTTTGCGTGCATAACTTGTGACAGATTTTGGATCCAGATTCCAGTGATACCCCCAAGGCAAGATTTCCTTGGAGGCTTTGATTTTACCGTGCCTTGCAAGGTATCGGACTTGCTGGGGGCTACAGCCGATGATCTTGGATGCTTGTGTTGGGGTCATAGTATCTCCAAACGTTTGGGGAGGTTGGCCGTGTCGGCCCGCTCCCTCCCGTCTCACTGTGAGGCGGTCGGGGCCAGGTCGGCTACTCGTCTTCAGGATCAAAGTCGATTACCATATCGGTGATGTCAGGGTCGTAGTCGTTTATTTCTGACTCGTTGAACTCAATTCTCCATCCGTTGTTTCCGCTGCCAATCCTCAGTGCCCATTGTTTTGGGCTTCCCTCGATGACACATCTTTTTTGGAACCGCCAATGTTTTCCGTTGTACACTTTTACGCTAAGCTTGTTTGCTGCGAGGATCATCAAAAAGGTCCGAAGCTTCTCATCATAATGCAGGTGTCCTATTACTGGTTTCATCGTTCGTTCTCCGTGAAAAAAGTTGTAAGTAAACGGCCCGATCCCTCCCGTCTTGCATTGAGGCGATCGGGGCCAGGTCGGTTAAATGTGGTCGTGTATGTAGTCGATGGCTTCCGCTAGTGAGGCACTTTCCATTCCGCCACCCCGCTTGGCTCCCCCCAGCTTGTAGTGGGTCTTGGTGATTTTCCAGACAACCGTTCCCCACCGGACGCCACAGTCGCCTTGTAGCAGTTTCAGGAGTTCCTCTTGAATCATTTGTTTTTGGCTGGTCATCGTTCGTTCTCCAGGAAAGGGTTTCGAGGTTTCTCATCAGGACGGAGTACCAATCTCCGTCGACCATTTGCAATCCAGCCATCGGTCATTGAAGCCGACTGAGTTGCGTATTCCGTATTCCCTTGCTCAGCTTATCGGCCGCTGTCCGGCCTTCGGGGCTTTGCCCTCTCCCGTGTGTTTCGTGTTGTGTTGTTTGTTTCTCATGCCCTTAGTATACTGTATCGGTTGTGGAATGCAATAGCAGGGGGCGAAAATATCCGGATTTAGGCAAAATAGTTTCCCCGATGCTTGTAACCTATTACACATAAGGGGGTTACGGCTAAAAAGTATTTTTGGATTAGGTACAAAAAAGGCCCCCGGTTAAGGGGGCCAAGAGGGAAATCTGGGGGTTGTTGGGAAGAGGCTAGGAGATTTTGCCGAATCCTAGCCCTTCGTCGGTTGAGTCTCGCGAAGATGCTCGACCAAGGCCGCCCTCGTATTGCCAGCCCCTCCATGCCCCCGCAAAACCTTGAGCTTGGCATTCTTGCCGAGAAGGTCAATCAACTTGCCTTGCCACGGTTCTTCTTCGCCATTGTCTACCCAACAGACGTTTCCAGGGAGGGCCTTCCAATTTTTCTTGCCCTTACCTTTCTTGGATTTGGCTTGCTTGTGGGGGACAGCCATCTGGGGTTCTTCGTTTTCTTCTTCTTCCGTTTCCGGTTTGGGTTGTTTGAGGGAGAGGCAAGAACAGGAAACTTCCCATTCGTCTCCTTGGGCGTCCTGCAAGTCTACGCGGACTTCGTTGTCTGAGCCTTCCACGGGATTTGTAACGAGCTTGCCAAGGTAGGTGTCGCCTGCTTCTGACACCCAAGCTACGTCTCCCTTGGTCCACGATCCTTTCTTGGCTTGCTCAGGTCTTCCTAGTTTGCCGACCTGGGTTTTGACGATAGCTGTAGCAGACCGCTTGGTGATTTCCTTGGGGCTGGGGTCTGGTTGTGCAATATCCTCTTCATCCGTTTCTTCTGGTTCGCCTAAGTCAATTCCTCCTACATTGGGTAGTCCATCTAGAACCTTGAGGCCGTCTTCGTCGACCGCATAATTGATGGCAATCCGTTTGACCGTAACAGGCTTGCCCTCAACGTAGAGATTCCAAGCTTTGGCAACAAGTGCCTGCCGTTCAAGATTCGTGCCCCCATCCTCGTCAATGATGTTTGCCAGTTCGGTTGCGACGGCTGAAACTTCGTCTGCCTTTTGCGCGAGTAGTACCCAGAAATCACAAGCCTTCTCCCAATGCTTCCAATCCAAGAGGGATTCGCTTGGGTTCTCTGCTTCGGTGTACTCTGTTGGATCCGAATTGCTACAGCCCATAAGGTACAGGAGAGCGGAGGCATATCCGGGAGAGAGGTATCGGCTGATTTGCTTTTCCTTGCCTTCCTCTTCTAGGATGTGGCTCACACATTCAAGTATCTTCGGGTGACGTTCAATGAAGTCGAGAGATTCTGCATGGGTGCGACGCAAACCAAAAGCATCGATACCAGCGCCCGTGCGGTGCCAGAGAAGACGGACAGCATAGTCAGTAGCCCTTGCGGCTGCTTTCCGTTGTTGGTTGTTCAGATTAGAGAAGAAAGCTGAACGGTAGATGACATCAGCAAGGGAACGGGGCTTGCACGTATCCATGGTGTTGATAATGTTGTCTGCTTCAGAGATGCCATAACCAATCGAGGTATCGATGGTAGGCTCTGTTTTCCAGAATGGGTACTTGTCCGGATTCTCTTCCCATTCTTGTACTGCGAGGATCAGAGATATGAAGGTATGCTGACCGTTGAGAATCAACCCGGTAATCCCGATGATTCTGTTTTCCATATTGAGTTGCCACCGCCCCCTCAATATCTCCTGCATGAGTGTGAGGTAGACAGACTTATAGATGGGTCGATTGTTGACGTTGTTCAGGCAGCGTACCTTCTTACCTTGCCTGTCTACTAGAAGGAAATCTTTGCCAAAGTTGACCTTATCTTTTTCCTCTATCCAACCCATCAACTGCTTTGCCCTCTTCGCGGTGAGTGCTGTCTTTCCAACCAACAGTTTCACAATCGGTTTTGGGTGTACGATTTCCCTTTCGTCTGTTTGGTCCGAGAGATTGGGGGCAACTACTTTAGACTTCTTTACACGACGTGCCATTAGGACGCTCCTTGAGAAAGAGTTGTGAAATCCGTGCCCTCTTCCGGGAGGGCTTTTCCGGTTGCCTATTTGTAACAAGCGAGCGCAAAAAAGTAAAGGGCAAAATCTCTACTCCTACACCTTATACTATGTATATTATGTAAATAGACCCCTGCACCCTAAGTTATAACACAAACCCGGTAGCAATGCAAGGGCAGATTATTTTTGGCATTTCCTCTAGGAATCGCGGGGAAGGGGGCAAAGCAAAAGCAAGGGGAATGTAGGGTATAATGTATTTGTAATCGGGAAACAAATTACCAATGCAACACGAGGGAGAAACAGATGGCAGTCCCATTTCGGTATCCATGGGAGAAGTGGCTGAAGCGAAGAAAGATTACCTTGAAGCAGGGAACAGACTTTTCTTGCCAGCCCCACTCGTTAAGCGTTATGATTCGCACTCGCGCTAAGCAATTTGATGTGGAGGTGAGTGTTAGCATTGATGGCAAGTTTGTCACGATAGAAAGGAGAGGTTGATGGCTGACCACTTCGTCGGGATAGACCCAGGACAGAATGGGGGTCTTGTCTTTCTAGGAGGGGACGTTTTCGAGGATGATGTAACCCCCATGCCAGAAACGGAGAAAGATATTTGGGATTGGTTTGCATCTATCCCTTCTAACACATTTGCAGCTATTGAAGAAGTCCACTCCATGCCTGGGCAAGGAGTATCCAGCACCTTCAAGTTTGGGGCAGGCTACGGAGGATTACGGATGGCATTGATTGCTTCTGGGATACCCTTTGAGAGTGTATCTCCGAGGGCATGGCAGAAGGCTCTTGGTATTCGTCCTAGAAAACAGCACAACAAAACAAGGACAGTCTTAATCAAGAGGGGGAAAAACAAGGGCAAGGAAAGAGAACAGAGGTATGGGGGAGAAACAAATACACAATGGAAGAATCGGTTGAAGGCAAAAGCTCAACAATTGTTTCCTTCCGTGGAGGTTACCCTCAAGACAGCGGACGCACTTTTGATTGCCGAGTATTGTAAACGCAAACACAAGGAGGACTAGGATGGCTCTGAGAATCAAACCTGATGGTACTCTCACAGGTCAAAAGGATTCCTTCTCTAGATATGAGAAGAAAATCATCAGCGGTGAAAGGGACTGTCCATTCACTGTAGAGTTTCGAGATACAAAATTGGGAGAGGTTGTTTGCACATCCCCCATACCCATTACGCCAAATGGTAAACCCAAAACCAATCTGTTCCAATAGGAAATCCATGACACTTTACCAGAAGCACGTTAGGAAGTGGGAGTACTGTTCTCAATGCCCTCTTGGGGAACAGAGAAACAAAATAGTATTGGCTAGAGGGAAGATACCTTGTGACATACTATTCATTGGGGAGGCTCCTGGGGCAAGTGAGGATATAATTGGGAGGCCGTTTGTAGGTCCAGCCGGTCACTTGCTGTTGTCTCTTATCAAGAGGACAGTGGAAGTATCCGGATTGAGTTACTGCCTCACAAATCTAGTAGCTTGCTTTCCTAGAGAAGCAAAGAGGGGAGGAACCAACGAACCTCCTACAGAATGCGTCTTGGCTTGTGCTAACAGACTCAGAGAAATGGTGCGAATAGCAAAGCCAAGAGCGATTGTCTCGGTAGGCAAGCTCGTGAGCCGTCATATTGCAGGCGAAGCACAATTCCGCCTAGATGGTAAGCCAAAAGGCGTGGAGTGGCTGAAGGGCAAGCCGATGCTTTTTGCGGAGATACTACACCCAGCGCATATCTTGCATCTAGATGACAGCCAAAAGCCTCTTGCCGTCCGCCGGTGTGTTGTTACTTTACAAGAAATTACGGACGCTTTGCAATAGGTTATAATAGGGGCTTACGCAACGGGGGCAGCCGTAGCCCTTATTGGGAAGCTACCCAAATATTGCCTTCCATAGCTTGCTGCCCCCGTTGCACTTTTCTTTACAATGAACAAAGCGTTGGGTGATGAATCTAGAATCCCAAGGACAAGGAGCAAAACGATGAAAACGCCAGAAGAGATTTCAGGTAAGTTTCGAGACGACGAAATTCAACTGCTACGGTTGATCCAATATGTTGGGCCTAGGGAGAGAGTAGAATCTGAGGTAGCCCGCTCTATCCACGGGACAAGAATTGTGGCAGGAGTGAAAATAACAGCAATCACTCTCAATGAGTTTCCTTTGATCTTACCTTTCAAGGAGCAAAACGATGGTGGTAATTAGAACAAAGAAGCTGGAGTCTCAAAAGCCTCTGTGGAAGGGGCCGGAAGTAGATGGAATTACCCAATCCATGTTGAGTCGATTCCTTTGTTGTCGTGAACGGTTCCGTGTACTCACGGTTGAGGGCCTGAGACCTCAGAGGAAGTTCAATCATGCAATTGAGTATGGGCAGATGTGGCATATCTGTGAGGAAGTCTTTGCAGAGAGCGGTAATCCCATAGTCAATAATCCTGTTGCTGATCCTCCTTGGCTAGATGCCCTGCTGGGGTATTGCTGCGAGTTAGCGCAGAGATACAAAATGGACAGCGATGTTATCAACAAGTGGTATTCCATTTGCAAACTCCAGTTTCCCATCTATGTGGAATACTGGAAGAATCATCCAGACGTGAAGAGCCGAAAGCCTATCTGTCAAGAGGAAACTTTCAAGATACCTTACAAGCTTCCCTCAGGTCGGATTGTTTTGTTGCGAGGAAAGTGGGACAGCGTGGATTGGATTGGGAGTAAGAAAACTGGGGGAGTCTATCTCCAAGAAAACAAGACGAAGGGAGATATCAAGGAGGATGTATTGAAGCAACAGGTGGGCAGCGGGTTTGATTTGCAGACCATGTTGTACCTTGTTGCGATGACTGAATCTCCTAGGTTTAGTCCCAAAGAAATCAAGGGTGTAAGGTACAATGTAGTTCGCCGCCCGTTGGCAGGAGGCAAGCACTCGATACGCCAACACAAACCCACCAAGAGTAATCCAAGGGGGGAGACTCCTGACCAATACTACGAGAGGCTCCAGGGACTAATTGCTGAAGAGCCGAGTTGGTACTTCATGCGGTGGAAGGTTGAGATAACTCCCGCTGATTTGGAGCGATTCAAGCGGGAGTTTCTCAACCCCATTCTTGAGCAACTCTGCGATTGGTGGGAGTGGGTTCAATCTGGACCTACGCCGTTTGGTGTTGGGGTTGTTAACACACTCCACTGGCGGACACCCTACGGGTTTTGGAATGTGCTTGCTGAGGGCGGAAGCGGAGAATTGGATGAATACATCAACACAGGGAGCAAGCTGGGGTTGGAAAACGTGGACAGCCTATTTGGAGAACTGGAATGAATAAGACAGTCAAACGAACGGAAGTCCATGTTGATAGTCCTTGGGGCATAGCTAAATTAGATGCTGACGACAAAGCAAACGACATGCACGAAACTGTTGTGGAAGAGATGACCCAAAAACTAAAGGCTGGACAGCCTGTTTGGAGAACTGGAATAATGCAAGAGAAAGAGAAAATCCGAGAAGGTCTTACCAAATACTTGGAAGCAATCGAAGCCGTGAAGAATGCTGAGAGAGAATCTAAGAGAGCAACCAAACAAGAAACAGCTTGCAGAAAAGATTTGGTAAGAAGAATCAGAGCAGCCGGAGGAAATCCGATAGTCTACCAAGGCCAAAGATACTCCATCAGTTTGGATACTATGAGTTGTGGTGGAGAGGGCACCCTAAAAATCGAGGTTTGTAATGACTGCATCATCGAAGACTAAGAAGCCCAAGAGGAAGAGGAAGAAACAGAAACCCAAAGAGCCTCTGATGGACGAAGGGTTGAGGTTGAAACTGTGTGGCATGTTGGCTGAACTAGAAGAGTTGAGGACGACAACCCACAACACAAACGAGGCATTGAAAGAGATAACGCAAGAGTTGATAATCCTTATTGACTCAAACCAACCATTTTAGGAAAAGCAAATGCCAAAGATTGTTAAGCAGTCGAGGAAGAGAGTAACCAAGAGCGGAGTCTTGGGCCGTATTCACGACGTAGGTTCAAGACGGTCAGGAATGAAGTTGAATGTCTATGGGCTGGGGAAGCGGGGAAAGACTCGGCTGGCTTGTTCCTTTCCTAAGCCTCTTCTGCTAATTGGAACGGAAGACGGAACTGCCAGCTTGGGTAAAATGAAGGGGGTGCAGTTTGTCCAATTGCAGAGAACAACAGACCTAGATGAGTTGTTGCCTCTAGTCTCCGACGGTAAGTATGAGTCAGTTGTCTTGGATACTGCTGGTGGACTTCAAGATATGATCCTGAAGGAGATTTTAGGGTTGGAGGATATGCCAATCCAAAAGACTTGGGGCATCGCTAAACAGGGGGACTGGCAGACTTGTGGAAGCCAAACAAAAGAGCGGTTGAGGGCACTCCTTGATTTAGCAGCAAAGGCCAACGCTTATGTCGTGATCATTGCGCACGAAAGAGACTTCAGCAAGGGCGATGAGAGTGATAATGACTTGGGAGTGTTTCCTACTGTGGGAAGTGCTTTGACTCCCAGCGTTGCCGGTTGGCTTAACGGGGCTTGTGATTACATCGGACAATGTTTCTTGCAGGAAGAGGTCACGATCAAGAAACGCAAGATTGGTAAGAAGGTTACAGAGAGTAGGCAAAAGACGGGTAAAATAGAATACTGCCTGCGGATCGGCCCTCACCCCATCTACATGACTGGCTTTCGTGTCTCTCCTGATGTTGTGCTGCCTGACTGTATTGTCAATCCGTCTTACCAGAAAATCCAATCAGTTATTGATGGAGAATAGCCATGCTTGTGCTCAACAGGAGAAACGGCGAACGGGTACTCATTGGGGAGGACATAGTTATTACCGTGCTAAGTCTTCGGGGTGGGGTAGTTCGGTTGGGAATTACTGCACCTAAAGAAATTGCAGTTCATCGGGAAGAAGTAGCAAGAGACATTGAAAAGGAAGGAGAAATCAGAAAGAGGAATTAGCTAGAGAGTTGTGGAAGAGAGTTGAGGTAGGTTATAACCAATCCTATTTTGAAGTTGGAGAAGCTACTATGGCGAGAAAATCGAAGGCTACGTTTGCTGATCGGTTGGCTAGTTCATTGCTTAACCACGCAAGCGATGAAACAACCTATGATCAGCCTATGATCAATCTTCCAGGAGGCATCAACAACGGAGTGGCTAAGATCGTCGATGCGAAGATTGGTGAGTATGCAAAAGGCAACAACCAGGGAGAAAAGTTCATCTACCTTGCTGGGGTTGTCGTGGAACCAAAAGAGGTCACGGCTGTTGCTCGCGTCTGGAAGGATGGCAAAGTAATGGCCCTTGAACCCGAGACGGTCGCAGTAGAGGGACAACGCACTTCGCTATTATTGCCTCTATGTGATACCACAAACGCGGCAGGAGAGGTCAAGCCTTTTGATGAGCATGTTGATCGTATGCTCAACGAGTTGCGTAAGCTGGGAGTTGATACGGATGGAATTGAGAGCGATGAAGACTTGTCTTCTCTTCTAGAAGCGCTCGTGGAGGCTCAACCCTTCTTCAAGTTCACAACCTCAGCAAGTAGTCCCAGCGCTGCCTACCCAACGGAGAGGGTCTGGGAAAATTGGTATGGCAACAAGGGGCTAGAGGACTATGAGCAGGAAGATGGCGAAGACGTAGAAGAAGAAGACGAGGAAGAAGAGACTGAAGAAGAAGCACCTTGGGAAAAGGATGACAATGCCCAAGAAGTAGAAGATGAAGAAGAGGAGGAAGAGGAAGAGGAAGAAGAGGCACCTGATAACTTGGCTACTCTCGGTGACAAGGCAGACCAAGGAGATGGAGACGCCCAAGACGAACTGACAAAGGAAGCTGAAGTGGTTGGTGTTGATCCTGATGAGTTTGCTACTTGGGCTGAGGTAGTTTCTGCTATCGAAGAGAGTGGAGACACCGAAGAAGAAGAGGAAGAAGAGGAGGAAGAAGAGGAAGAAGAGGAAGAAGAGGAAGAAGAGGAAGAGGAAGAGGAAGAGGAAGCCCCTGAGAAAGAAGAAGTTTATGAGTTCAAACCTCCTCGCGCCAAGAAGGCTGTTGAGTGTGAAGTGACTGCTGTTTTTGAGGGCAAGCAAACTTGCAATCTGAAGAACCTCGATGATGGCACCGTCTATAAGGCTGTCCCGTGGTCTAAGCTGCAATAGGTTTCTTGTCTTCGCTATCTCTTGGGGTTTCCCCTTGACATAGCAGCTAGTGGGGTGAGTAGCTTCTCCTTGGGCAAAAGCCCCACTAGCCTTTATTTGGCCCTGTGAGATAATTGGCATAGTCTACACCCAGGTATTTTACCGCCTAGGGCGGTATCTTATTGGCATTTGGTAAAGGAGTAATGTAGGTTCGATTCCTGCCAGGGCCACTTAGTTATTAGCCGAATTACATGGGGAAACCATGAAAAAGAAAAGACGTAGGCCCCTCAAGAAGCGGTGCAAAGCCTGCGGGGGAACTGGTAAGAGTAGTAAGAAAAAAGAGTGTGTGCCTTGCAAAGGAACGGGATGGTTAAAACCTCAAAACTGATGGAAGCAATTAAGAGGCGCAAAGCTTTTGCGTGGAAGCTACGTCCTGAAGTTCTCCGTTGCAGGAGAATCCCAGAGCCTTTGCATGGCCTAGCCCCCAGGGTTGTCCTTGGAGCAAAGTGGTGGGACAAAACTCGGCAAGCATCCTACAAATCAACCGCCTTCCATTGTGTTGCCTGTGGAGTACACAAAGGCAACGCCTCGTATCGGCAATGGTTAGAGGGACATGAACTCTACAGCGTAGACTACTTACTTGGTCGAATGACCTACTTGGAGACTGTCCCTCTCTGCCACTTGTGTCACAATTACATCCATTCAGGGAGGCTTGCAGCACTGCTAGAAGAGGGCAAGATAACCCATGTAAAATACAAGGCTGTAATACAGCATGGAGATAGGGTGTTGGAGGCTGCTGGCTTACGCCTCCCGGAAGTCTATGATGGGATGGCAGCAGAAGCTTCTGAGTGGAGATTGATTATCGATGGTAAGGAGTACAAGAAATGCCCCGATACAAACTAAAATACTAGGAACTAAAATCTGGGGGATCTTATTGGTCCCTTATAACTGATCCTTGGGACGGTCCTGGCGTGCTTGTCTGTCGATCAAAATTGTATGCAGTTATGGGGCAAGCCAGGAAATCAGCCAGGGCTGTCTTCACGAACCACCCATTTATTCACGAGACTAAACGAGTTGTAAAAGTGTTGTATTAACAAGGAGCGTAGGATGAGTGAGAAATGCCAACGATGTGGAGAGGTAGGGCAAAACATGCGGACCCTCCATCTTTCCTGTCTTTACGATCTCATGGAGTTGGGTATCCCTTTCGATATTGTGTACCTACAGTCTGTAGGTATTGCTGTCAAACACAGGATTTATACATTGAGGGTTTGCAAGGGGTGTAGAGCGGAGTGGTTGCAATCTGTTAAGCAGTGGTTCAACACCCCAAGGGCAGATAATCTGGACAGCAATGGTATAGTGACTAGACCTGTCTCAGAGTATGGGGTGGAAGATGATATCACTTGACACTGAGACCACTGGATTGGATTTGCATCATGGGGCAAAGCCGTACATCGTAACCATTTGCAATGAGCAAGATGAAAACATCTATTGGCAGTGGCCAGTAGATCCTTTGACCCGTAAAGTGATAGCCCCTCTAAACGAGATCCAAGAGGTAAAAGAAGAGATCAGAAACGCTGAAGCGATTGTCTTCCAGAATCCTAAGTTTGATATCCAAGCCCTGGCAACTATCGGAATAGGGAAGGAGGATTTCAGCGATTGGCCTTGGCATAAAACCTATGACACACTGTTGGCCGGTCATCTGTTAGCAAGCAACCAACAACATGACTTATCCACAATGGCTATGGTGTATTTGTCAATCAATATGGACCCTCTTGAAGAGAGACTTCATAGGGCTGTAATGGAGGCAAAGTCTGTAGTCAAATCGGAGAGACCTGATTGGGCTTTGGCACATCCAGGCCGCCCAGATATGCCAAGCGCAAAGGGGAAGGTCTGGAAGTATGATGCTTGGGTTCCTTCGGCTGTTGCTGCTGAGCTAGACTATCCCGAGGACCATCCGTGGCATACAGTCTGCATCAAATATGCAAACGGTGATAGCTCTGCTACGCTCCCTCTTTGGAAGAAGCAAAAGGAACTGCTCAAACTCAGAGGGCTGTGGGAAATCTATCTGGAGAGGCTGAAGCTTGTTCCAATTATTGTGCAGATGGAGAGGCATGGGATAACCATCAACCGGAAGAGGTTAGAGAAGCTTCAAAAGGTGTTCACCCAGGAAGTAGGGAAGGCCAACAAGGTTATGTTGGGGGTGGCTCTTAACCACAAGTTTGAGCTGTCTATTCCCAAGGGAGGGAACAACAATTCTATCCGAGAACTTGTCTTCGACAAGCTCAAGTTGCCTCCCCTGAAGTTAAGCCAGAAAACAAGCGCACCGTCCTTGGATGCAGCTACACTAGAGCATTGGCAAGCCACTCTGCCTGAGGGAGAGAGTTTGGAGTTTGTGAATGCCTTGAAGGCAAAACGTAAGAGAAGCACAGCGCTTTCATACATGGAGAGTTATCAACGATTTTGGTTGCCTGTTAAGTCTTGCAGCAAACATGGACTTTGGTATCGTTTGCATCCATCCCTCAACACAACGGGAACGGATACGTTAAGATTTTCTAGCCAAAATCCCAACGAGCAAAATATCAGCAAGCAAGAGGGATTCAATCTTCGGTATTGCTTCGGGCCTATTCGAGAAAGGGAGTGGTGGAGCTTAGACTACAATAATCTGGAGTTGCGGATACCTGCCTACGAAGCAGGAGAAATGGAGATGATAAAGCTTTTTGAGAAGCCTGACAAGCCTCCCTTCTTCGGTTCTAATCACTTACTCGTATTCTCAATTCTTCATCCAGATAAGTATGATAAGAAAGACCCCAAGGGACTACTTAAAGCCAAGAAGAAATATGCAACAACTTGGTACCAGTGGGTAAAGAACGGGAACTTCGCTGTACAATATGGGGCTGTAGAAAAGAGCGGGACAGCCGACAGAGCCTACCACGTTCCAGGAGCCCAGCATAGGATACAATCAAGGTTCAGTCGGATCAAGAAACTCAACGAGAGAATGGTTCAGCTAGCCCAAGACCAAGGATTTGTCGAAACTGTCCCAGACAATACTCTAGACAATACCCAAGGCTATCCCTTGTCCTGTACCCGCACGCGCTGGGGAAGCATTCTGCCGACTGTCCCGCTTAACTACCACGTTCAGGGAACAGCGATGTGGATAGCCAGCAAGGCAATGGTATACTGTCAAGAGTATCTGGACAGGATAAACAAGCGTAAGAGGGAAGGCACGGGATACTATATGGTCATGCAGGTACATGACGAGATTGTCTTTGACTTTCCGAAGGGAGGTAGAGCAAACTTACCAAAGATCAGGAAGCTACAGAAACTCATGGCGAAGGGGGGAGAAGACGTGGGGATTCCTACGCCCGTCAGTGTAGAGTATCATCCCAATAACTGGGGAGAAACAGAACTTCCATGAAAGGAAAACAGAGATGACCAATAAGCAATGGGGACAATTCAAATTGTTGGTTCGTGTTACAGTCTACCCCTTGATGATCTTCGGGGTTCTGTGGCTATTCGTGCTGGCCGCAAAAGTAGGATTGAAGGAGGACGAAGACCGTCTGGATGAGTCAAGGGAAACAACCAGCCGCTTCAATGCTTCTCGAATTGAGAGCATTGGAAGGCTGTGGGATGAAGCCCAAGAGTAACCGAAGAAAAGCGTCAAACCCAAACACTTTTAATGTAAGGAGAGTGGAGCGATGGTTAAGAAATCAGTTAGTCAGTCTGTGGTAATTTCCGCCCCAAATCTGAAGACAGCAGTGTTCAAGATTGCTGGGGATTCCCCCTACGTTCAACAAAAGTTTAGCCAAAAGGCAAAGGAGCAAATGAAGGCAAAGCAGGAAGCAGGAGGAACAGCCAAGAAGTCCACGAAAAGGGAACCAAAGGACTTCAATCAATGCTATCTGGATGCTATGTATATGCCCTCCAAGTCTAAGTGGCCTAATGGGGCTATTCCTGCTACAGCTATTAAGGCGGCGATGATTGCTGCCTGTCGGTTGGTTGATTTCAAGATGACGGAAGCCAAGCAATGCGTTTATATTGAAGCGGAAGACTATGACAAGGATGAAGGCATTCCCCTGATCAAGATTACAAAGGGGAAGCCCCACAAGTTTGAGCAAGCCCTCCGTGTTGCTAATGGTAATCCAGACATCCGGATTCGGCCTATGTGGAACCCTGGTTGGGAGGCTGTCATTCGTATTGTTTATGACGCCGACCGCTTCACGTTGGAAGATGTGGCCAACCTCTTGCTTCGTGCAGGTAAGCAAGTGGGTATTGGGGAAGGTCGACAAGCTAGCCGAATGTGTGCTGGCTTAGGTTGGGGAGCATTCTCTATTGCTTCCACTAAGTAACAAGTCAAGGCAGTCGCGTCGAGTCAAGTCGAGTTCAGTCGCGTCACGTTCTGTTAAGTTACGGCAGTCTCGTCTGGTCCTGTCCCGTCTGGTTGGGTCTCGTTCAGTCATGTCGAGTCACGTTGAGTTGCATTACGTTACGGCAGTCGTGTCCCGTCAAGTCTCGTCAAGTCAAGTCAAGTCAGGTTGCATTACGTTACGGCAGTCGTGTCTTGTCAAGTCATGTTGGGTCAAGTCAAGTCAGGTTGCATTACGTTACGGCAGTCGAGTCTTGTCAAGTCATGTTGGGTCAAGTCGAGTTAAGTTGTGTTATGGCAGTTACGTTTAATCCCTAACGAGGAGTGAAAGATGAAAAAGTCTAAGTCAGTTACTGAGTTACGGAGACAAGAGTTGGTTGCCTTGAAGAAGAAGCTAGGGATACGAAAGAACAGTATTCTCAAGGCAGAGCAAGTTGTGGATGCAGCTAGAGATAAGAAGGGGTTTCCCAACTTACATACGAGGTTTGAATGGAGTGATTCCAAGGCTGCAAGGCTGCATAGGATTCGCCAGGCCAGAGAGTTGCTTGTTGAGGTTACGGTGATTACCCACGACTCAAAGGAAGTCCAAGCCTTCTGTAGCCTCAAGTCGGATAGAATAAAGCCTGGGGGAGGGTACCGTGAAACGGTTTCTGTTCTTAGCCACAAGCAACAAAGGCAAGAACTACTAGAACAGGCTTGGGCGGAGTTTGAATACTGGCGGACAAAGTACAATTTCTTCAAGGAACTTGTACCTCTATTCGAGACCGCTGATAGGATCAATCCTCGCAAGACGAAGGGAGTTAGGGCATGAAAATCTCTGAAGTAAGTAAGCGTAAACCTTCATGGAGAAGAAAAGATGGCTTGTTGGAGAGGCTACCTGAAGTCCGTAGCCTCCGAATATGGGAGTTGATTTTTCGGGTAGGGTCAAACGACCACACATTCAGATTTACAAGAGAGCCAACGCTGGACGACTTCCTTGCCGTTTGTATGTTAATGCCCTACACAAGTGCTTGGGATGAGGATGTTATCCCTGCAATCATCAAGTGTGAGTGGCCTGAGTTACCAGCTTGCCATAAACGGGCAGAAGTTGTTATCCCTAAAGTGGGACCAGACAAACTCACAGTGAGAGTTACAATCCAGTTTGGGGAAGTTTGGTCTGGCGTAACAAACTAAGCTCATTACCCAAGGAAATGCTATGAGAGTCTCTGAAGTATCAAAGCTGTCGGCGTTGGATCGTTTTTTGTATTGGATACGGGAACGCCATAATATTTATCTCAAGAGGAAGAAAGGGAAACCAAAACCTTGGACAGATGATGAGGTTTTGCAACAATTCTTCTTCACAAATCCCTACCGAGAAAACGACAAGACCACTGTCTGGTTTCGGGAAAACATCAGAGACCGCCTAAAAGACTCTCCTGAAGTTTTGTTTGCCACGGTAGCCTTCCGATGGTTCAACAAGATTGAGACGGGAAGAGCCTTGTTGGAATGGCGCGGTCTTGATTCGCTTACTAGTTGGCGAGGACACACAACTGCTAAGATGTTGAGGAGACGAACTGCTTGTGGTACAAAAGTATTCACGGGGGCCTACATGATCTCAGCAGCACCTGGCAGCAACAAGGTTGAGCACGTTTGCGAGTGCTTGGATATTGTGTGGAAGGATCGTAGGCTATTAGTCAACGAGCTACTCGGCAAGAGCCTACAGAACGCACACGAGTGGTTAGTCCAATATCCTTATCTCGGAGGGTTCATGGCTTATGAATTGGTTACCGATCTTCGGTTCACTTACTTGTTACAGAATGCAAGGGACAAGCTCACGTGGTGCAATCCTGGGCCTGGGTGTATTCGTGGATTGTATTGGCTCGCAGGAGAAGAGGAGAAAATAACTTCCAACTCCAGTTGTCCCCCCAAGCCAAAGGATTGGCAAAAACGAATGCGAGACCTGCTCAAAATAACCAGGGAACGCTTGCCCGATATGCCTCGGTTTGAGATGCGGGAGATTGAGCATATTTGTTGTGAGGTTGATAAGTACAATCGCATGTTGTTCAACACTGGTAGGTCAAAGAGGAGGTATGATGGGCAAGTGGCAAAAACCCCATGTGATTTGAGACCCCAAGCAAAAAGAAGCGATGGGTATACCCAGATTGAAAATGGGCAAACAAAGATGAAAAAGCCTCAAGTGGCTATTTTGCATTGTCTGTCGTTGTCAGGGTCTCCATTGTCTCGGAATCAAATTGCAAAGAGATCAAAAGTAGATCCAACAAAAGTGGGTGATTATGCAGGCCCCCGACCACCAAACCAAACAGATAAGGCTCTCAAGCGCTGGCAGTTTCCGGCGTTGGATACTCTTGGATATGTGCATGTTGAGAAACATGACATGGGAAGTCGAGACTTACTTTTGTACACGATAACCGAAACCGGCAAGAAAGCAATTCAATGATACATAAGAAAACAGGAAGCAAGAAACGTAGGCATAAGAAAGTGGGAAGCAAGAAGCAATTGAAGATTAAATTGCGCCCTAAGTATGTTTATCCTGACGTAGAAGTCCGGGTTTGTGTTGGCAACGAGGCGTTAACTTGTGCCCACGCCAAGCAATTACTCGGATGGAAGACAGAAACAAGAACAGTCAAGTTCCACGATAGGTACTTGTTTAAGGATGAAGAAAACTGTAAGGTGCAATGTAGTTGCAATCGCAAGAACCGCCCATTTGATGATTCATGGGCAAGGTCTATAGCCCAAGACATACTCAACAAGCGATGGAAGTTGAACTTGGAAACAATTATCATCGGCCGGGATGGGCAAGTTTTAAGCGGGCAACACAGACTTATTGGGTTGATTCTTGCATGTCAACTATGGCAAAAACATTCCTATTGGTCCAAAGTGTGGAACACGGAACCAAGTATCGAAACATTGGTTGCATTTGGGGCTGATGAAAGTGAAGAAGCAACGAGGACATTGGATAACGTAAAGCCCAGAACGTTGGCGGACGTTTTGTTTATGTCTAAGACGTTTGCCCAACACCGCCCGAAAGACCGCAAACCAATCACACGCATTTTGGACTACGCTGTCCGCTTACTATGGAAGCGTACTGGCGCATCTAATAACGCATTCTTGCCGAGAAGAACACACAGCGAAGCTCTGGAGTTCATTTCTAATCACCCCAAGATTGTGCCTTGCGTCAAGCATGTCTACGACGAAGATTGTGCTGGGTCAATAAAGAAATATATCAGTTTGGGTTATGCTGCTGGGCTAATGTACCTTATGGCTGCTTCTGATAGTGACTATGATGCATATTCAGATAAGGAGCCCCATGGTGAATCCAGACTGATTATGACTCAATGGGAAATTGCTGCCGAGTTTTGGAGTGAGTTTTCAGTTGGCGACTCATTGAAACCTCTGCAACGATCCTTGAATAAGTTAGCGGAAAACCTTGAAGAAGATACCAATGTACAAATAGGAGAAAAGCTTGCCATGATTGTCAAAGCTTGGCAAGTGTTCAGAAAAAAGAAACGCTTGGTTATGAGCGATTGTGCTTTGGCTTATACTCAAGACGAAGCTGGGTTCAGAGTTCTTGATGAACACCCAAGAATGGGAGGTATCGACATTGGCTAGTAAGTATAGAGAAGTGAGTATGAAGGCTTGCCGTAGTTTGGTGATTCCATATCACTACAGCGGCAGAATGCCAAGTAACGTCCAGTTGTGTTATGGGGACGTGGTTACTCCACCATTATCAGTTGTGGCTTGTTGTATATTTTCAATTGCTACTGGAAGGTGGGAAGTTCACAATCTGTGGGAACTTACTCGCCTTGTGCGGTTGCCCGAGTATGATAAGCCACTAACGAGGATGATTGGTAATGCAATTGGGCATATAAGGAAGCACAAATTAGCCAATTTGGTGCTCTCGTTTGCTGACATTGAAGAGGACCATCACGGAGGAATTTACCAAGCTGCGTCATGGATTTACAGCGGGACAACCAAGAAGAGACTAGATGGGTTTAATATTGACGGTGTTTTTGTGCCAGCCAGAACTTGCAACCAACGACACGGTACAAGTTCAGTAAGTGACCTAAAGAAATCTATGCCAAATTCACAAGTGACACCTCATTTTGATCTTGGCAAGCATTTGTATTGGAAACCAATCAACAAGGCTGGCATGAAGAAGGCGGTAGAGATGGGGCTGAAGAGTCTCGCCTACCCTAAGCCAATGTTGGCGCGTGGTAAGACGAGAAACACGATTAGATCATCGAACCAAGACCATAAGGGCAAGGTGGTATTGCCATGTGGAGGATCACAAAATAGCATTGAAGAAGGACAACCGACCAAGATGCTTATTGGTAGAGGAGTGGTCCCAATAAAAAAGCCCCAGAAGTAATCCGGGGCTAATGTCTCACTTGGGGTTTGGTCTATTTGACTTTGGCAGCCATTTTGCGTCCAATTGCTGTGATGATGTAAGTGTGCCCTCTGACGTTTTCTTGGGTGCCGATTGACACAATCCTCCTGGATTCAAGGCTCTTGAGGGAAGTCAACCACTTGCCACTGTACTTGTTATCCCGACCGATGCCAACTTTGTCCTTAAGGTCAGCCATGGAAATAGCTTCCTTGCGGTTGGTTAGAGCCCGGACGATGCGAACTTGGTCAATATCCAAATTAACTTTGGATGCAACTTCCTTGGCACCATCTTTCTTCACTGACTTCTTCGTTTCTTTCTTCGTCGTCTTCTTCTTCTTCGGGGCTGCCTTCTTCGTCGTCTTCTTAGCAGGTGCCTTCTTGGCAGTGGGCTTCTTGGCAGTGGGCTTCGTGACTTTCTTCATCGTTTCGCTCCTCGAATTGGGGTTGTGTGTTGAGCATGTCGTATGCCCGACTATGCCTGTTATAACTAGGGTATCGACGGATTGCAATACCAATCAGTAGGAAATCTTTGAAGATGGCTCCTTGGAAAGCCCTAAACCCTCATGTTATAATAGGTTAAGGCTGGGAAAATAGTTTTTGGATTCTTGGAATCTGGGGTTGAATTATGAGGATTCTGCTTGATTGTCACGAGGTTTTGGCTGATTTTACGGGGGCTGCCCTGAAGATTCACGGTTACAGTCGGAAAGAGTTTGAGGCTTTGCCCTCGTATATTCCTGGGGCATGGGACCTAGCTAGACAGTTGGGGCTATCTGACGAGGATTTTTGGTACCCGATCAATCGGGCTGGGGAAGGTTTTTGGCGTGATCTTCTCATGCTCCCCGAAGCACCTTATTTAATTCATTGGTTGGATACTCAACGGCTGTCTTTAATTGAGGAATGGTACATTGTTTCCAGCCCTTCTCAACACACTTCAAGTTATGCTGGGATTCGTGCATGGGTGCAAGAGCATCTAGGGATGGATTGGAACCGATTGGTTCTCACGAATCACAAGCACCTATTAGCCAACCCAGATACTATCTTGATTGACGACAGTGAATCCAATACTGCGCAGTTTGAGAGGGCGGGAGGCAATGCCATCCTATATCCTGCTTGGTGCAATCATCTCCACGCTTGTGATGACCCACTGGGGTACACACTCAAAAACCTAGACCACTCCCTCAAATGCTAACCAACGGAGAAGCCTGTTATGCACTTCCATTTTCGTAATGTCAACGATGCTTTTGATCGACTAGTCAACGGGATAGCTCTAAAGTCTATTCCAACCGTTGAACGGCCTAGCCGTAATGGCCCCGTACTCAAAGTCACTGAACCAGTATTGGTCTCCTACACTCATCCTCTCCAGAGAGTGCTGTTCAATTCAGAAAGAGACGCCAACCCATTCTTTCATTTGTTTGAGTCTCTGTGGATGCTCTCAGGATCAAACAAAGTACAGCCGTTGGCGTATTACAACAGCAACATTGGCAACTACTCTGACGATGGGGAGAAGTTCCATGGGGCTTATGGCCATCGTTGGCGGGTTGCCTTTGGGATGGATCAACTACTGAGGATTGCAGACGCATTGGAAGCTGACCCCGATTGCCGTCGTCAGGTATTGTCTATCTGGTCTCCAACAAAAGACTTGGAGACAGATTCAAAAGATTTGCCTTGTTTGGCAGGCAATACAAAGTTTAGGTCTCCTGAGGGAGACCAAACTATCCAATGGTTGGCTAAGAAATTCCAGACTCAAAATACATTTAAGTATCCAGTATACACTGTGGATACTGGCACAGGAGATCAGCGATTGGCTTGGATGACTAACGCTTGGAAGTCTGGTAAAAAAGAAGTCTACCGAATCAAGTTTGATGATAACTCTTCAGTTTTAGCTACAAATGACCATTTGTTCTACCGCAAAACAAGAAGGTTTGAAGGAAGCCGTTGTGTGGGATTATCGGTGCAAGAATGCACTTTGGGTAATTTAGTTGTTGGCGATCATGTAGTTGCAGCTCTTCCAGAAACTGCGGCAAGTAGGTATTGCCCAAAGGGATATTTACAGTTCAAACGGAATCTTTACAGAAACACTTCAGGAGTTAATCTCAAAAGGGAGCACAGAGAGTATTTTGGTCTTGTTGAGCCAATACACAGAGGATTTGCAATACACCACAGAGATGGTAATATCTTGAATAACCAATTTGATAATTTACAACAAATGGAAGCAAGCCAACACAATGCTATAGGTAAGTTTGGTGCGAATAATCCCCATTGTAAAATGACAGAATCCCAAAAAGATGCAAGAGGCAAAAAACACTCCGCTAGCTTGAAGAGACACTATGCCGGATTAACACCCGAACTTAGAAAAGCACTACAGCAACGTAAGGCGTTTCGTACTGAAGAACAATGGGAGATGATCCAAGAGTATCAAGCATCAAAAGGGAATCATCGTGTAGTGAGCGTAGAGAGGGCCGGAACGTTGGCTGTGTATGATTTTGAGGTTCCTGGAAGGCATAATGCAGTATTAAGCAATGGGGTGCTTGTGCATAATTGCAATACCAACGTCTATTTCTCTGTTCATCATCAAGAAAGAGACATGGCAGTTTGGAAAAGCTATCTAGACATGACTGTTTGCAATCGTAGCAACGACTTGGTTTGGGGAATGTTGGGAGCAAACGTCGTACACTATTCGTTTCTCTTGGAGTACATGGCAAAGCGTATTGGTGTTGAGGTTGGCACCTATCACCACCTGACAAACAACTTGCACGTCTACAAAGACAAGTGGGAGCCTAAAAAGTGGGCTAGCAATTTCTCGATGGATTATCAAAAGCCATGGGAGCTGATACCACTGGTAGACAACCCAGACGTATTTGACATGGAAGTTATTCGCTTTGTTTCTCGTGGGATAGACCAAGAGTTTACTGAGCCATTTCTCCGCAACGTAGCCCAACCTATGTGTGCCGCATACAGAGCGCACAAGCAACGGAGGTACTATGGAGACAATAACGCTTTGACTTTAATGAGTCGGGTACATGCGCCCGATTGGAAGGAGGCAGGGACAGCTTGGATAGAAAAAAGAAAAGAGGCTTGGGAACACAAAAGCAAAGTAGCCCCTTCAGGAAATCAATCTGATGGTTAAGCCTGTACTTACTAAGAGAAACTTTGTCAAGAGGTATGCCAAGGGGGAATTTGGAAATCACTCTCCCACTTGGAAGGCTCTTGATCGTTGGCTACTGGACCAACGCATTCCAGGAACTAATCCAAGGGCTTTGTTTCATATCCGAAACAGAGTGGCGGGCGGGCCTACTTGGTACAATCTGCTGGCTCGGGAAGTAGTGACTACTTGGGGGAAGATTACAGCAAACGGGGTTGATCCTAGCACGTTGTATATCAGTGCAATGGCTCCAAGCGAAAAGACAATCTTTCAAGGAGAGGTTTCAAGAGGAGTCTGGAGCTATGAGCTAACCTATACGACTGTTGCTAAGCCTATGAGGGAAGCGCTTAAAGACCAGACGCACGTGGCAGGGGGTATAATAGCAATCACCCTCCTGAGAAAATTCTTGTGTGAAAGAAGCTATGATTGGTTGATGTACTTGTTGGACAATTATGAAGGCCATGTGGTTGAGTTTTCTACCTACAGCGTAGAGTGGGGAACACTGCCTGGCTACAACACAGTTTTTTGGGAGGTGAGAAAATACTGATGCAAGCGAACCAATACCAACGACTCGCGGAACGTACAGAATGCAATCAAACAGTTTCGCGAAACAGAATGAAGGCCTTGGTGAAAGGGCTGCCTGTACCTGTGAGACTAAACCACGCTGTCTTGGGGTTGTGTGGGGAGGTGGGAGAGTTGGCAGCAGCTATCGAGCGGTGGATATACTATGGACAACCTCTGGATGAGACTAACCTCCAAGAAGAGTTGGGGGATTGTCTTTGGTATATGGCTGAGGCTTGTAATGCAGCCGGGTTTAGTTTAGAGGCTATCATGGAGGCTAACATCCAAAAGCTTCAAAAGAGGTATCCTGAAAAGTTTTCCGAGTCCCAAGCAGTAGAAGAGAACCGAGATAGGGAAAAAGAGGCAGAGATCATCAAGAAGACAGCAACGAAGACGCCAGAAGAACCAGAAGAAAGAGCTGAAGAGAAGGCAATACAGGTTGAGGCGCATGAGGCTTACCATAGCGTGGTGTGTGGGTCTTGTTGTGAGGGAGCATCTTTCGGGAGTCAAGAGGACACCAACAGCTATTCCCGCAAGTGTTCTCGATGCAAAAGAACACCCATTCACGATAACAATTCATCAGGACTTTGTCCTGACTGCTATGCAGAGGAGAACCCACAAGCATGAAACGATTAAAGGATTATCCCCAAGAGTTGAGACCTTACGTTTTTCATGGTTTGGATTTGCAATGGAGAGAGGGAGAGAAACAAGCGTCAGCCGATTGTCCTTGGTGTGGTAGAGAAGGCAAGTTTAGCATTGAAGTCAAAACTGGGTGTTGGAATTGCTTTGTCTGTGGTGAAGGAGGAAAGAAAGGCGGAGGGAATGCTCAATCGTTTGTTCAGTTGCTTTGGAAGAAAAGTGATGCAGCCACAAGCAAATACAAACTGCTGACAAAGGATCGAGGACTGGTCTTCTCTGAAACCTTGATGCACTGGGGAGCCGTTAAGTCAACAATTGATCGGTGTTGGATGCTTCCCGGTTATTCTGCTCAAGGTAAGCTTGTCCAACTTTACCGATACATTTCTATCAAGGGCCGATACATTTCTATCAAGGGGTGGAAGGTTTTGTTGCCCACTCCCACCCTTCATCACGGAATGTTTGGTATCCCTTTGTTTGATAAGAGTAAGCCTCAAACATTTATCTGCGAGGGGCCTTGGGATGCAATGGCCTTATGGGAAGTGCTAGGCAACGCGAAGGAAACTGAGGGGGGTGGGCTAGCGCTAACCTCAAACAAAACGAAAAGCCTTCTCTCCAAGATCAACGTGGTTGGAGTCCCTGGCTGCAACTCTCCGTTGGATCGATGGTCTGGATTGTTTCAAGGGCAAAACGTTCGGCTACTATTTGACAGCGACCATCCCCAAGGAAAGAAGAAAACATCGGCAGGTTACACTGGCATGAAGCGTGCTGCCTCTATTCTCTCCAAGGTGTCTTCGGTAGGCTACCTAAAATGGGGAGAATTAGGTTATGATCCCGAGTTACCAAGTGGTTTTGATGTGAGGGACTTTCTCAATGCCTAAGCCAACATATTCCCCTACCCTGTACCCTCTTGATTGCCGAAAGGCAGCCCGCAGACTTCGCAGCAACACGGTTAGCGCAATTGTGACCGATCCACCCTATGGACTAAAGTTTATGGGTAAGGAATGGGACCATGGAGTTCCAGGAGTACAATTCTGGCAGACGTTCCTCAGAGTCTGTAAACCTGGAGCAATGCTTCTAGCCTTCGGCGGCACGAGAACTTATCACCGTTTGGCTTGTGCTATCGAGGATGCTGGTTGGGAGATACGCGATTGTATCATGTGGGTGTACGGATCGGGCTTCCCCAAGTCACACAACATCAGCAAATCCCTCGACAAGGCAGCAGGTGCAGAGCGTGAAGTGGTGGGGCGAAAGACAGGACGGGCAGCAACCCCAGTCCAGGATATTCGTGGTGGTTCGTTTGCAGGAGGGCATGGCAAAAACAGTGCGATTGACTGTTCGGCTATCACCGCCCCCGCAACCGACGCCGCCAAACTCTGGGACGGTTGGGGTACTGCTCTGAAGCCGAGCTATGAGCCAGTGATCCTTGCCATGAAACCTCTCGACGGCACGTTTGCAAATAATGCTGTGAAGCACGGTGTAGCCGGAATCAATGTTGATGGGTGTCGAATCCCTGGCACCCCACATGGGGGCGGACACCATGCTGTAACTATTTATGGTTCAGATGGGAATTATATTCAAGGACCGAATGTACCGGGTAATCCAGAAGGCCGCTTCCCCGCCAACCTAATCCACGACGGAAGCGATGAAGTGGTGGGGCTGTTTCCTAAGACGAAGAGCGGTTGTCTTGAGCCCCACCACGCTCCAGAGCGAAAAAGCAATAGCCCAGTTTATGGCACGTATGGCGGAAGGAAGGAACCCCCCAAGCCGTTTGGCGGCGACTCCGGCTCTGCCGCTCGGTTTTTCAAACAATGTCCGTACACAGAAGAAGACTTAGCCTTGTTTCTTTTGCGTGCAAAGACTATAATAGACACGGTACAATCCAATTCAAAAAGGAGACTCCCGTGGAAGATAAAACTTGCGAATACTGTGGACAACAATTTGTCCCTGCCAAATCAAGTCGCCGTTTCTGTTCTAAGTCGTGTAGTAACAGAGGCCAGCCAAGGGGCCAGGCAGTTAAGCGGTTTGCAGGGACTTTCTATGAACGTAACGCCGAAGCTGTTAAGGCAGCTTTGCGAAAACGTTATTGCACTGATCCTGAGTACCGAAAGCGGGTACTTGCGAGGGTCTTGGGTCATAGGCACGGCAAAGTTAAACGGCAACCTTGCGAAGTCTGTGGGGAAATCAAAGCAGATAAACATCACGACGACTACGACAAGCCCCATGATTTTAGATGGCTCTGCCGTAGTTGCCATGTTGAGTTTCACAAATCACAATATGGATCGTGGGGTGAAGGTCTCAGAACCAAGTAGGGCGTTCTATTGTGCCAAGGCAAATAAAAGTGAGAGGACTTGTGGGGGAGATGTTGAGAACAAGCATCCAACAGTGAAGCCGCTGGCTCTCATGGAATACCTCGTGCGTTTGGTAACGCCACCAAAGGGTGGAGTTGTCTTTGATCCTTTCATGGGCTCTGGGAGTACCGGTGTAGTTTGTCGGAGGCTAGGGATTAAATTCATCGGCTGCGATAATGATGAAGAGGCTTTTCGGACGGCAGAGAATCGAATTAGGCTAGCAACACAAGATAGGAGATAACAAGTGGGTGTAATGCAGGCGAGAGGGGGCCTAGCAGGCCGTGTAGAGCGTCTCGGGGAGCTATTAGGCAAACTATGCCCCTGCCCCAAGGAATGGCTTACAGAGGGCACAAAAGGCTCTACGGCGGGAGGGCAAGAGTCTATAGAGTGCGTAGAATGCCAAGACTACCGCAAATTGGTTATGTCGTGGCGTAAAGCAATGAAATGGACAGACGGTCTTGACCATGCATTGACTGTCATGCTTGCCGCAATCGCAAGCACGAAAGCCGTTGGAGACCAGTTGTGGGTCAAGGTGATTGGGCCTGCCGCTTGTGGAAAATCTACTTTGTGTGAGGCTATTAGTACCAACAAGCGTTATGTCTTGGCAAAGTCCACCATCAGAGGATTTCATAGTGGGTATAAGACGGATGGAGCAGGGGAAGAAGACAACAGCCTCGTGGCTTTGCTGTTTGGCAAAACGCTCGTGACAAAGGATGGTGATACGCTGTTGCAAAGCCCCAACCTCTCTCAGATTCTTTCCGAAGCAAGAGACCTATATGACAGCACAAGCCGTACTCATTATCGAAACACTATGAGCAAGGATTATGAGGGAGTGCGGATGACCTGGCTGTTGTGTGGGACTAGTTCGTTGAGGTCAATAGACCAAAGCGAATTAGGGGAGAGGTTCTTGGATTGTGTCATCATGGAAGGTATTGACGATGATCTGGAAGACGAGATACTTTGGAGGGTAGCCAATCGAGCAGAGAAAAACGTGGGGATTGAAACGGATGGCAAACTGGAAACACAATATGAACCGGAATTGTCCAAGGCCATGTCGTTGACAGGAGGTTACGTGGACTACCTTCGCGAGAATGCTTCACAAGAGTTAGGTCTAATTGAGATGGATCGGGAAGCTAAGATCCAATGTATGCGCCTCGGCAAGTTCGTGAGCCATATGCGCGCTAGACCTTCTCAACACCAAGAGGAAACAGCCGAGAGAGAGTTGGGGGCAAGGCTTGTCAGTCAGCTTATCCGATTGGCTAAGTGTACCGCGTTCGTTTTGAATAAGCGCACAATAGACACATCAGTCATGGATAGGGTACGTCGTGTGGCTTTGGATACAAGCCGGGGACAAACTTTGAATATTGTACACACACTAGCCAAAGAAAAGTCTGAGGGGAGAACTTCTGCCAGCTTAGGATTGAAGCTGAATCGAGCAGAGAATAAAGTGAGGACTATGCTTCGGTTCTTACGGAAGATCAACGCGGTAGAACAGTACACCCCAAAGAATAATCGAGTCCGTTGGAGACTAACAAAGAGAATGGCAAAGCTTTACGGAGAGGTTATTGATTATGTCTAGGCGGAAAAGGGAAGTACCAAGGAAGCTTCGGAGAGTTGCGAGAGCAAAACCTTATTGGACCACGAAGGATAGGAAGGCAGTCAAGCTCTATCAAGGCAATGTGTTGGACGTATTGCGTAAGCTACCAGCACAATCTGTTCACATGGTTATGACCTCTCCTCCCTATTGGGGCTTACGTGATTACGGAACAGACAAGACAAAGGAATTAGGATCAGAAAAGACACCTGAAGAATATATTGATCGGATGGTTGAAATCTTCTCTGAAGTTAGGAGGGTGTTGAGGAACGATGGAACGGTTTGGCTTAATCTCGGCGATACGTATGGGGGAGGTTCTCCAGGCCGGAATGATGTGGATAGAAAATACCCAGGGCAAAATAAAAGTTCTCGTCTGCGAACTGAGAACTCTCGGAAGGCAAATACAAAAGGGACTAAGGCAGGAAACCTCGTCGGTATTCCTTGGCGGGTTGCTCTTGCATTGCAGGCTGATGGTTGGGTACTAAGGCAGGACATCATTTGGTGTTTGAGTGGTGCCACTTGGGTTTATGTTAGGTCTCAGAAGGGGGATATGCCTATGATGATTAAAGACCTCGCAAGGCTGGACCCAGGCACTGTGAAAATGTGGGATGGTAAGGAGTGGGTCCAGCTTCTTGGTGTAAGCAGAACTCCCCGGGATGGGCGAGAGGTCAAGCTAACTTTGAGGAGTGGGGAAACAATAAGCTGTTCTGCTAAACACAAGTTCCCAACCAAGAATCAGGGGCTAGTGAAGGCCGAGGGTTTATCTATTGGGGATTGCCTCACACAATCCACTCTACCAGAACCAGATGACTTGAAATCCCCGATTCATATTGACGTTGATGCCGCATGGCTTGCTGGATTGTACTTGGCAGAAGGGTGGGGTGCTGAGAACCACCAAAGCAATAAGTTTGGGTTGTCTGGGCATAGGAAGGAATATGCACGATGGAATAGGGTGTTCAAAATTGTTAGATCATACGGAGGACACGCCACGCTGCGCATGAAAGGCAACAACCAAACAATAAGCATCCATGGCAAAGTGGTCACATCTATCATCAGAGAGTTGATTGCTGGTAAAACATCAAAAGACAAACACTTCAATCCGTGTGTGTGGAAGTACAGTAACCAGTTCTTACAATCCTTGATGGAAGGCTATCTGCATGGGGATGGAAGTACTGATAAAGAAAACCGAAGGATTAGATTGGGGTTCACGAGAAATCATGGTTTGGCGAGGGACATTCGCGTAGCTTGTGCAAGACTGGGATGGGTGTTGACACTCAAGCCTTGTATCGGTGTGTTTGATGGAAGAGAATTCCCAGGGTTTCGTGGAGAGATACGAAAGACCAGAAGTGGTCATCTCAACGAGAAGGATCGTTGTGAGATAACAGACATTTGCGCTTCCCATGCTGGACCTGGAAAGTTCATGTATGATGTTGGAGTGGCTGGCGACTCCCATCTTTTCACTCTTGCCAGTGGTGTAGTCACACACAACAGCAAGCCTAATCCAATGCCAGAGCCAGTTAGGAATCGATGTACAAAATCCCATGAGTATCTGTTCTTGTTAGCCAAGCGCGGAGGATACTTCTATGATGCAGAAGCAATCAAGGAAAAGTCTATAGATAGGGAATCTTTAGAAGGCAGAACGGTCAGAAACAGAAAAGCTATTCACGCCGCAAATGTGATACCCAACGACCAGGGGTATCACGACTTTACGACAATACCAGAGGGTAAAACATACCCAACACGCAACAAACGATCAGTATGGTCTATCCCTTCTTATGCTTATGGTGGTGCTCACTTTGCTACGTTCCCTCCTAAGCTAGTTGAGCCTTGCATTCTTGCAGGTACTAGTGAGATGGGATGTTGTCCTGAGTGTGGTGCTCCTAGGAAGAGAGTAGTGGAAACTACTCGGGAGGATACGAGACCAGGAAGAGAAACCAAGTATGGTTCGGTTGAAGAGGATATACGAGGGGGAGACGGTATGAGGTTGCGGAGGCTGAGGAAGGATAAGACAATCGGTTGGGAAGCTACTTGCGATTGTGGGGTTGAAGAGTCTGTCCCTTGTGTAGTGCTTGATCCGTTCGTTGGTAGTGGGACAGCTTGTTGTGTTGCTATTGAGAAGGGGAGAAGGTCTATTGGAATAGACTTGTCGGAGGAGTATCTTCGGGAGCAAGCAATCCCGAGGATCAATGGAAATCTGCTGAGTATCCCAAAGCTATCGGGATTGTACAGGGAGAAAGAATGAGGAGTGTTTGCTCTTGTGTACTATGTATATATACATATTACACAAACAGACCCCTGCGTTGCCTAGTATAATACAGTTAGGTTCGGAATGCAAGGGGAAAATTAAAAGGCAATCCTATAGGGTTACGGTAAAGGAAATCAAACCATGAATCCCCCTAGCCTCGAAACACTTCAGGAGCGAATCGCAGGCCGCAAGTGGGCAATGGATGTGATAAACGATCTTCCTGTCAGTGAGGACCACCCTTTTCGTACTGCCTTCCTGGACCATGTCAAGAAGTGCTTTACCATCGAGGCCCTTGATCCAGGTGCGATGCCCGATCAGCAAGCCAAGGCATTTGGCTCGCAGGTAATCTTTTTTGGAAAGTATAGTGGTGGCACCTATGACGATTGCCCACTGGATTATCTTGAATGGTTAGCGGATCAAAATGCCGCATTGGTACGATACTTAAAAAGCCGCCGTATCCAAGAGGAACGATTACATGAGGATTAAACTCTCCGATCTTGACCCCGCCACGCTTGTGCAGTCAGCAGAAGTAAATACGATCATTGCCACTGACTGGATGGGGTGCACAAGGCGTTACAAGGGAGGAAGACCAATGGATAATTGCAAAGACTGCCTGCTTAAATATTTAGAAGCAGGCGACGACGTGGTATCGGGACTGGCGGTCGAGTTGACTGCGGCCAAGCAGAAAATCGAGCGGCTGCAAAATGAAAACAAGTGCTTCCTTGCCATGAAGGAAGGCGTTGCGATTCGCATCTCCGACTTGGAGATTAAGATTAAACGGCTAGAGGCCATCGTGACCGTCCAAGATGACTTAATCAGTTGGTATGAAACCGAGGGCGAACGGTCGTGCCACGAAGACGCATACGTTCCGGAAGATTTGCGTGAATTAGAGGAAGCAATTAAAGCTGCCAAAAAGACAGGAGATGAATGATGCAAGAAGGAACAATCAGACCCTCGTGGAGATCAACCCTAGAAGGGCAGTGTAAGTCTTTCGACGATGGTGGCTGGGGGGAAACAAATTTAACCAGTGCCATTAAACGGTGCTTGCGGGATTATGATCGACTGCAAACTGCCCTCGACGATGCAAACGAAACACTCCAACTCCACCAGTCGCGTGGTGATTACGAGGCCGGGCAGGTGCTTGGACAGAAGGCAGCGAAGGCCGAGATTCAGCGGCTGAAAGCCGTCATCGAACAATCTCAGCGAAGTGGAAATCTCAGATGCAATTCGAGAAGCCGCACAAGCGGCGGGAGGTGAAACATGTACTTAGGACCAGTAAGTAAGCCATTCCACAAAACGGAATGCCAATGTGAAGAGTGCCTTCAGTGGATGGTTGATGAGATCGACCGACTGCAAGCTATCGTTGACAAACTGCCAGTGGACAAGCAAGGCGACCCAATCATACCGAACACGACGCGATACTATGTCCACCCATGCGGAAAAGTATGTGAAATTGATGTCGGATTTGGCCTCGACATGGCGTGGACGAATTATGATGGTCAAGTCAGGTGCTACCGTCGGGAGTTGGCGAGGGATAGCTACAGTACACGCGAAGCCGCGCAAGCGGAAGCAAAGCAATGAGTGAAGTCCATCAACAAGTTGAGCGGAGGAAAAACCTGGTGTATGGGATTACTTATCCATCTTGGTTTGGTTGCGATTTTGTGTATTGGTTGTGGCTCAAGTTTTGTTGTTCTCGTGGATGGCATCTTTGGGATGAGTGCTTGACTCCAGACTCTCATTATTTATCTTGCGATGCTTGTGGAAAGGTGGTCTATCTGAAGAAATGAAGTGTGGGAGGAATGGTAGAAGTTGGTGGGTTTTCTAGTATAATGTATGTGGAGGATAGGAATGGGTAGTACTGAGTTGAGGAGTCATGGGGCTGATCTTGGTAGGATCAGTGATAAGATGAGGTTGTTTGCTTTGGAGTATTTGGTTGACTATAACGGTACCCAAGCAGCGATTAGAGCTGGATATTCAAAGAAGACTGCTTCGGTACGTGCTACCAAGTTACTCAAGAATCCAGTGATAAAAGCTTTCCTAGGTAAGTTTGAGAGGGAAAGCCAAGAGAAGTTCGAGATCCAACGTAACGAGATACTCATGCACTTGGCAGCCTGCGCTACCCGGGATGGTAGAGACTTCGTTGATAAGGATGGTAAGCTATTGCTTACCTCACAGAATATCAACGATTTGCCTAAGTCTATCACATGTGCTATCGACGGCATTAAACAGAAGAGGAAGAGTTGGAGAGACCCGGAGGGGACGGAGTATGAAGAAATTGAAACAGAATTGAAGCTAGTCTCCAAGGCAAGCGCGTTGGATATGTGTATGAAACACAAGGGGCTGTTTGCAGTAGAGAAGACAGAACAAACAGTCACTCTCAACTGGGACAGCCTAGTTGATCAGGGAAGCAAGAGAGAAGACCCAATCCAGAAGAGATTGGAGCAAGAAACCCAAACCATTTCCTAGGAAAACATCCATGGATGTATTTGCTGCAATAGACCGGAAGACAGGAAGAATTAGGCAGATAGTCTATCAGTCAAAAACCTTCACCGATGAGTGTATTTTGAAGGCCCTCTATGATGCTTCTGCTAAACCTAACAGAGTGATCAGTGTCCAAGAGGATGGAGAATTGCTAGCTACATTCTGCTTGGAGGCGCAGCATGTTGGTTGACAACAAAATGCTGGCCTTGAAGAGACTCTTGTGGCCTGATGTAGTCTTCTACGATAAACAAATAGAGGCTATAGAATCAGTAGAGAGGGACGATGAAACAGTATTGGTAGCAGGCAACCAACTAGGGAAAGACTACGTGGCAGGCTTCATTGTCCTCGCCTTCTTCCTTACAAGGCACCCTTGCCGAATCATTACAACGAGTGTTAAGGACAAACACTTGAGCGTTCTGTGGGGGGAGATTGGTGAGTTTATCCGAACTTCTGCCTACCCGTTGAATAGTAAGTTCGGCGGGCCTCTCATTATCAACCATCAACATCTTCGCAAGATAGTTGGTGGTTCTGAATGCCCTCTCAGCTACGTTATGACGATGGTAGCTAATCCTGAGAATGCGGAGTCATTCCAAGGCCATCACGTAAAGCCTCCACCAGGGGTTGTTGATAATGTCCCCCGCAATATGTTTGTCTCTGATGAGGCAAGCGGGGTTCCCAATGCTTACTATGAAATGGCGGATACTTGGGCAAGACGTAAGTTGATCTTTGGTAATCCTTGGGACTGTGATAATTTCTTCAAGAAGGCAGTCAAAGGTAATGCAGAAACCAAAGACTCAGGCGGGGATACGCCAGACCCCACGATGCCTGGTAGGTATTACCGCAAGGTAATCAAGATCAGTGCCGAGGATAGCCCAAACGTTCAACTAGGTCTTCTCCAAAAGAGCCTTGAGAAGAAACCTACGGATGAAATCCTTATTCCTGGGGTAAAGTCCTACAGCCTTTACGTCAAGCATCGATTGACCTGGGACAAGATCAAACAGTGTGTGGCCCTTGATGCTGAGTTCTATGAGGGGGCTGAGAATCTCTTGTATCCGCCTGAGTGGCTTAATGAAGCGGAAGCTCTAGCCGAAACACTAAGCCCACAACGCCGCGCGGACACGATGGGGGTGGATCCTGCTGAGGGTGGGGATAGTACTGTGTGGACGCTGATTGATGGGTTGGGTGTGATAGATGTTATCAACGAGAAGACTCCTGATACTTCAGTCATTGTTGGTAGAACAATCAAGCTTATGCGCGAGCACAAACTCAGTCCAGGGAGAGTCCTATTTGATCGCGGAGGTGGAGGCAAGCAACATGCAGATAGGTTAAGGGCTCAGGGAATTAACGTGAGGACGGTGGCCTTTGGTACTCCATTGACTCCTGAAAAGATGCGAGGACTAAAGACGTTTGATGTACGCAAGGGAGAGGAAGAAGAGAGGTACGTCTATTTCAATCGGCGTGCGCAAATGTATGGGATGATCAGCCTCCTATTAGATCCAGCAGAGGAAGGACAGTTGGCTATTCCAGCGAAGTTCGCGGAGCTACGAAGACAATTGGCCCCAATCCCTCGCATATACAATGAGGAGGGTAGGATGATACTTCCCCCCAAGAGGAAGAAACCTGGAGCCATCAACAGCAATGTCATTACGCTAACAGAATTGATCGGGTGTAGTCCCGATGAAGCAGATGCTCTGGCTCTTGCTGTCTACGGTCGTTATGGCAAAAAGATACAAGCAAGTGCGGGAGCTGCTTGGTAGGCTATAATACAGATAGTGGAGCAAAACCTTAGGGAGAAGAATCATGGCAGATAAAGACACAACAGCAGAATTGAAGAAGAGGGTGGACCAGCTAGATGAGATGTTTGTGGCAAACACAATTCTCTCTAGGGCACAAATGGCGAGGAAGTTTCTAGACCCTCGCCGAAACCTCGATGATGAGTGTGGGCTGCCCACAACCTCAACGATCACAATCGATAATTACAAGCAACTCTATGACAGAGTAGCAATAGCCAAGCGGTCTGTGGGATTGCTCCCCGACGAATCTTGGATGGTACAGCCTACTGTCTATGAGACGGAAGACGTAGACGAAGAGACTCCGTTTGAAAAGGCTTGGAGAGACCTAAGCATCACACCACAGAAAAGTTCTTGGTATAGAACAGAGAAGGGGCACCCAATCTGGGAGAGACTACGGAGAGGAGATGAACTGAGTGGGATTGGCCGGTATGGTATTCTGTTGCTAGGTATTGATGATGGTAAGCCCTTGGTTGAACCTGTTGAAGGCATTGGTGAAGATGGACAAGCAACAGGATCAAATACTCCTCAACGAAAGCTTTTGTATGTGCGCGCTTTCGATGAATCTCAATGTCCCGTTAGTGCTTGGGAAAAGGATGTGGCCAATCCTCGTTACGGACAACCTATTCAATATTCTGTTAGCTTCGCTGATCCCAGTGGAACGGGTACAAGAGAAGGGGCATTGGTAAACAAGCAAGAGGTCCATTGGACCAGGGTAGTTCATCTAGCTGACAATCGAGGTAGCAGCGAAGTGTTTGGAGTGCCTCGCCTTCTCCCAATCTACGACAATATTCTTGGCTTACGCAAGTTGTATTGCGCTAGTCCTGAAATGTACTATCGTGGAGCCTTTCCCGGACTCTCTCTTGAAACTCACCCTTCCCTGGGAGGTGATGTCAATATTGACAAGGAAGCTTTGCAGGGGCAGATGGAGGCCTATACGAACAGCCTCCAACGGTACTTCGTGACTAAGGGATTACAAGCCAAGAGCCTAGCACCACAGGTTGTTGATCCTACTCCGCAAATCGATGCTCAAATCCAAGCTATCTGCATTTACCACGATTGTCCTAAGAGGATATTCATGGGAAGTGAACGTGGAGAGCTGGCTTCCTCTCAAGACGACGGGTCTTGGAATGATAATCTAGCCTATAGGCAAAACTATTATCTCACGCCCTGCATAATCAGTCCTGTCGTTGATCGACTCATTGCAATGCGAGTGCTACCCGTTCCCTCAGATGGCTATGAAGTAACTTGGCCAGACTTAGGATCTATCAGTGCAGAAGTCAAAGCCGATATTGCTGTCAAAAGGACAGAGGCAATGGCAAAGTACATCCAGGGCAGTGTAGAGGGACTGATGGGTGAGCTAGACTTCTTGACTCGTGTGCTGGAAATTCCCGTAGATGAGGCAGAGGAAATTCTCAAAGACGCAACACCCCTAGAAGATTTGCGGTTGGAAGAAGAACCAAACAAGGAAGCACCTTCAGGAGAATAACCATGAGTTGCAAAGACGTAACAGAGAAGGACAAACTAGAGATTATTGAGAAGTACAAGTCTGGGGAATCCTTGTACAAGCTGAGTAGAAGGTTCGGGTGTTCGGGGACTTTTATTCGCAATATCCTAGTGGATGCTGGAGTGCATGTCAGGAGCCTCATAGAGGCAGCTCATGCACGTGAATCCCAAGAGGATACTGGAAGCTACATGCCTTGTCCTCAAGAGATACAGCGAAGGGCTGATGCGTTGAGGACATTGAGCCTCCGACAGAGTAGACAAATGGCAGGGCCTAATGGAACAGTGCCCCCATCCATTCCTACATGCAAAATATTCCGTGGACCTAAGAAACCAATCAGGTAACTCCAATGGCAGCAATACATCCGTTGAGAGCCGATCCAACTAGATCAGCAACCCTCAGACGTAGGGCTTGTGAAAACATATCCGCGAGATTCAACCGAGTTAAGAGTGCAATAATCCAACTAGTGTTTGTGGATGATGCTTTCGGTTTGAAGCCTTCCAACAGAGTAGACAACGAATTGACGGTAAACGTTCGTTGGCGATTCTCTACGGACTCCGCGAAGGTACGACAGTTCCAACAGTGGTTTGCTACTCAAGTCCAACAAGAGATTATTGCTAGTAGTGCTGCTCAATTGGAAACAGCTTACTACAAAAAGTTTGTGGAGGATGGGTACAAGAAGGGGGCTGGTCGTGCTTTCGATGATACGCGGAAGGCATCCCTGCACGATCAAGACAGCTTACGAGATTTCTACGCTGGCTCTAAGGACGAGTTTCTACGCTCCTCGTTTGCACAACCTATAGCCATCGACAAAATCAAACAGATAACCGGCCGCGTCTATACTGACCTCAAGGGTGTAGACGCATCCATGGCGAGTAGGATTACCAGAACACTTGCAGATGGGTTAGCCCAAGGAGCAAATCCTCGCACGATTGCAAGAGGCATGGTTAAGACATTAGATATGGGGAAGACACGCGCGTTGACTATTGCACGCACGGAGATTATACGCGCGCACGCTGAGGGGCAACTAGACGCGATGGACAAGATGGGGGTTGCTCAGGTAGGCGTAATGGTGGAATGGAGTGCTGCATACGATGACAGAACTTGTCCCCTATGTGCTGATATGGATGGTGTAGTTCTTACTCTCAAGGAAGCAAGAGGGATAATTCCCAGACATCCTAACGCTGTTTTTGGTCCTTCAACCTTTGTATCTTACGGTGAGTGCCTTGAGGCGGTTCGGGCTTACTACAGCGGTCCTTGTGTCATACTGTACGCATCCGGGGGAGGGGAACATAGGACGACCATCGGCCCTAATCACCCAATGATGACCGCTCGGGGTATGGTTCGCGCCAAGGAAATCAGAGAAGGCGATAAGGTACTCTATGACCTTCGGCAAGATCAAGGTTTTACCCCGGGCGTTTACAACAAACAGATTCCAACATCCCAAGACGTATTTGAGACGATTCTTTCTGTTTGCCGAGACTCTCTTATTTCCTCCCCCAGTCACGATCTCCACGGCGACAGGGTATTCTGTGAGGGTGAAGTCCAAGCAATATGTCCCACAAGGGGTTTGTTGCCCATAAGAAATCCCAGCGGAATCGAGAAACTCCGCGAAGACCTCCTCTTGTGGCCCGATCCCAATTCCAAGACGGTGGCGGGTTTCCGCCCGGGCCTTCTTGGTTGCTGTACTGTCCTTTTGCCCTCTACGGGCGGCGTGGGCGGCTCTGACTCTTGGGTTGCTGCTGATAATCATTTCGTCTGGCTCTCTGTCGAAAAAGTAGAGTTAGGTAACTACTATGGCCTTGCATTTGATTATACCACAGAAAGTAGCCTCTATTGTAGCGATGGATTTGTAGTTAGTAACTGTCGTTGCGCATTTATGCCAGCCAATGTGGGAGAAGACACCAAGAAACAGAAGCGCACACAAAAAGAAGTTCAAGGAGCTATCGACAAGAACATCAGACAAGAAATCCCCCAAGGAAGAATGATTAAGGGGCAAGGCCGACGCTACAAAGATCCAGAGACAGGAAGGTTCACTAAGAAAACCAAGCGCACTCTAGCTGAACAGAAGGCACGTAGCAACTGGGCAGGAGCCGATGTACGCATAGCCAAGGTACGTCCCAAGAGTATCCTAGACAAGCCTACACTACCCAAGCCAAGAGTAACGAAGATCCAACCCGCTAAACTGGAGCCAACCAAGCAATGACCCAACGAATAACGCCCACACACCGTAGACTCTTGAAGGTGCTTGGAGATGGAGAGCCTCACACCCGAGAGGAATTGATGACTTGCCTTTCGGATGAGCTAGGCAATCCCACAACTGTCAATGTACACTTAGCCAGACTCCGCCCGCTGTTGCGCGCTCAGGGAGAAGACGTATTATGTGTTTGGACCAAACGCCAGAGGATGTATCAATGGATTAAGAAGCTGGTATTCATTCCGTTGAGTCATCCCCCAATCGATCCCAAAGAAGCCTCAGCAGGATAGCTTCCAATCCCTCTCAGTCTTTTGTCTCGCCTCGTCTAATCCCATTCTCTTGCCTTGTCTAAGCCTAGGCCCCCCGCTATAGCCTTCTATACCCCCCGCTATAGCCTCTTCTCTGCAAGGCCCTAAGCCCTCGCCTAAGCCCTTGGGTGCGTTTAGCCCCTAAATTACTAGGCTAGAGGCTAGCAAGGCCCTACAGACCCCTTCTCGGCTGCCCTGGGGGGTATCTGGGGCTTTTCCGCAAGGCTGTAGGGCTAATTCTTGGGAAACGTGCTATGGATGCTCACCTATTGCGCGTAGGTTAGCAGGCATGATAACTCTAGTAGCAAATCTGACTGGCTCCGTTCGCAAGGAAATTCTCTTTGGCCGTGAGCATCTTGTTGCTCCCATGACGTTGATTGTTGAGGGTATTCTCAATGGCAGTCAGGGCCTTTTGTACTACCCAGCTGATGAGATAGCCGCCAACGTAGCAGCGTGGGATGGGATGCCATTGGTAATTCGTCATCCGTATAAAGATGGCAAAGCTATCTCGGCACGCAACGCAACTACTCTGGAAAGTCAAGGCGTTGGGACTGTCCTTAACACTAAGGCCCAAGACGGGAAGTTGAAAGCAGAGAGTTGGTTTGATGTGGAGCGGATGAAAGCAATTGCCCCAATCACCTATAACAATCTTGAAGCAGGTAGACCCGTTGAATTAAGTACCGGGCTGTTCACGGAAAATGTACCCGCTGAAGATGGGGCTGTCTGGAACGGAGTACCTTACCGATTTGTAGCCCGAAACTACCGCCCAGATCACGTAGCTGTACTACCAGATCAAAGAGGGGCATGTTCTGTGGCTGACGGCTGCGGAATTAACATAAACCGAAACACGAAGGAGAGTAGCATGGATAAGGATGAACGCAAAAAGATCATCGAAGGTCTGATTGCCAATTCTTGTTGTTGGGATGCTGAGGATCGGGGAGAGCTAGAGAAGCTCACTGACAATCAGTTGACCAAGGTAAAGCAGCAAGCCGACAAGAGCGATCAGCAAGAGGCTGTTCACAATGAGGCAGTCAAGGGCTTTACCGATCCGGGTGGCAACGACCATACCTGGAATGTGAAGACTAAGGCTTGGGAAACTAAGGTCAAGAAGACCGGAGAGAAACCCAAGGAGAAGCCTGTTGTCAACGAGACTAAGGCCAAGCCGATTACGGAAGAGGACTTGCCTCAGACTATGCGTGAGCAACTTTCGTTTGCGCGTACTGAAATGGAACGGCAGAAGGCAGAGTTGGTGGACAACCTTACGGCTAATGTGGCTGATGAGTCTAAAGAGGCTTTGACGGCTACGTTGAATACCAAGAGTCTAGAGGACTTGCGGTCTCTGTCTGTATTGGTTCCGAAGAAGGAAGAGACAACCCAGAACTTTTCTGGTGCTGCTGGCGGGGCCGGACAAACGAACAACCAAACAAAGAAACTCACCCCAGTAGGCTTGCCGAGTGAGTATCTTTAAGCTACTAACCAATCAACAATCTGTTTGAGGAGAGGAAACAATTATGAAAGGTACACGCATCCTAGCCGGTGCTGGCACGCGGGGAGTGTTTGAGGACATTTTTGTCACAGGCACACCAAAGCCAGGCACGGTGATGGAATTGGAACCTGACACGGCTGCTGTTGGTGGTGTATTCACCTACGCTGCCTATGGCACAGAAGCCTACAGTAGTGGGAACTTCGTGGATAATGATGGCGACCGTAAGGCCATTGCAATCCTTCTAGAGAAGGACCAAGAGGGAAAGACTTATGACGATGCATACGCCGACGGCGATATGGGTCGTGTGTACTTCCCGGCTATGGGTGAAAAGGCCAACATGCTCGTAGAAAACCAAAGCGGAACTGGAGACAGTTTCGGTATCGGTGATGAGCTGATGGTTGATAACGGGACTGGCAAGTTGATGGCTTGTGATACTGATGCTGAAGCGCATCCATTCACCTGCTTGGAAGTTGTCTCTGCCCTTACTGCTGATGGTTGGGCTTACTGTCGATTCAACGGGGCTGGCGGTGCTTAACCCCCAAAACCTAACAAGATAACTCAATAGAGGAGAGTGACATGAGCTTTGGATTTGTTGACAATGTCGAGATTGACTTTGTCATGGGGGGAAAGCCTGAAGGCCCTACGGCTAATCGTTTCTCTGCCGTAGGCTATGATGCTGGATTGCTTCGCCCGATGATTATGGAGGACGGCCAAAAGTATTGCTGGATTGATTCTGGCAAGACTGAAGAGAAGATGGTCGTCAACAGTTTGACTGGTAAGGAAGAGAAGCGAATAGTTCCCCTCAGGGAAGCTATCCCGCTGCCCCGCCTGATTAGTAACGGAATGGTTCCGGCTACGTTCAACGCTTCTGCTTTGCCCTATCAGGCTTGGCAACGTATTGACTCGGCTGTTACCCGCGCAAGCCGTGATAGGCTATCTGCCTGGAACGATTTGGTTAGCGCAAACACCTATGGCGGGTTTGATGGGATGGCTACGCCCGGCATCATCAAGGATTCGGTTACTGATCCTGGCGATGCGAAAGTTGATATGGATACGTTATCCAACGATATCAATGATAGCCCTCTCTATACCCCGGATATTCTGCCCTTGCCGATTATCCATGCAGGGTTTGAGCTGTCTCAACGGCGATTGGCTTCTAGCCGAAATACTGGCATGCCATTGGATACTAGCAACGCAGAGAGTTGTGGGCGTCGGGTATCGGAAACGCTAGAGAAGATGACGATTGGTGTGACGGACTTCTCTGACACCAAAATCGGAGACTCTAGCACGTTTTCCAATCGCGGTATCTATGGGTTCCGTACCCAGCCCGATAGGATTACCAAGACGGACGTGACCGCCTCGGGTAGTTTTGTGGCTGCTACGTTCTTGGCTAACGTCTTGGCTATGAAGGAGTTGGCTCGGGCTCAAAAGTTCTATGGTCCCTTTGTGCTGTATTACAGCACGAGTTGGGATCAATACCTGGATACTGACTATGTCGTTGGTACTTCTGCTCAGGGCTATACGACCGTTGATAAGACGGTACGCCAGCGGATAGAAATGATCAACGGGATTAGTCGGGTTCAGATGCTTGACTTTTTCACCAATACCGATGAGCTTCTCTTGGTTCAGATGTCCTCGGATACCGTGCGGGCTGTCATCGGTATGGATACGACTACGGTTCAGTGGGAAGAGCAAGGCGGAAGCCGAATGGTCTTCCGCGTGATGTGCATTAAGGTTCCCGACCTCCGTAGCCAGTACGTTGGCACCACTACATCTAGTCGCGTGAGTGGTATCGTTCATGGTACTACCTCCTAGCGTTTGTGTGTGGGTTTGGGCTTAGACTCTCGGCAGTCTCTTTCCCCAGGGAGGCTGTCGAGAGTCACTATAATCTGGGGAATTTTAGGAGCGAATCATGGAAACACAAACGAAGTCTGAAAAGACCTTCTTCTTCGAGCTGTTGAGCGGAGTCCATAGCGAAGGACTAGACGCCAACGGTGGCCCCCGAATCTATGAGCCAGGGGATGTAATCCAAACAACAAGAGACCTTGGATTATTGAACTATCCTGGGATGAACCCAAGATATAAGGAAGTGGAGGAGCCTATTGTTGAACCTTCTCTTCCTGGAGAAAAAACGGCAAAGACCAATCCTTCAGGGGGTTGGGAAGCTATGACTGTAGCAGAGTTGAGAAGCTTGGCAGCTGAAGAGGAAATTGATCTTAGGGATGCCACAAAGAAGAATGAGATTATCAGCCTCATACGGGGAGTGTTAAGCTGATGGCAATTCGTACCACTGCCACAACCGTTGGGGGAATTATTGAGGTAGACTCCAACGTATCCGTTTCTCCTATGATCGACGTAGCTAATGAGTTGGTCGATAAGGTAGCAACAAACGACACTAATGGTGTAATGACTGTTGGTATGTTGCGGCATTTGGAAACATACTTGGCAGCATACTTCTACGCTATCCGTTGTCAGCAATACAAGGAGAAGAAAACTGGAGACGCCTCCGCAAGTTTCCAAGTAGGTGAGAGTGGTAAGGGTTGTTTTGACGCAAACGATTGGGGACGAACGGCGATGATGTTGGATTTGACGGGATACCTTCGCAAGCTCAACAACGGAATAGTGAATGTGGGACTCGATTGGTTGGGATTGCCTCCTAGTTCACAAACCGATTATGTGGACCGTGACTAATGATTAAACAACAGTACCCAATGCTAGTTGACGGCCTGGAGTTCTACGACTCCAAGGAGTTCAGGGCGCTGTGTAAGAGGTTTGGGATACCCCACACCGGATTGACTATGGATATGGAAATAGTGATTCCACATCGTGGCTATGCAAAGGTTACACACCAGTTTCATATTCGTAGGTTGGAAACGGAAAATGTCAAGCCACAGCCTCCAGAGAATTTGGATACGCCTGAGGGATTGATCCCCACGCAAGAGGACCGTGACTAATGTCAGGCATGGAAGAAAGAGACCTGCATCAGAAGGCTATGTATTGGGCTGCCTCTGGAGAGTTTGACAACTATGGAGAGCCGAAGATTTCTTCTAGCCCAATAGAAATCAACGTGAGGTGGGAGTACAAGCAAACGGAAGTTATTGATGCTCAAGGAAACACTCGCACAGTAAACGCAATTGCTGTGGTGGATAGGGTAGTCCCCTTGGGAAGCGTCTTTTGGTTAGGTACGCAACGCGCGTACAACGCACTAACGAATCCCACTAGGTATTACGTCTTCAGGTACAAATCGATTCCTGACGTGATGAATAGAGCAACGCGAAAAAGTGTCCAACTAATGAAGTTGGGAACTGAGTTGCCTAGCACGTCTTAACCTCAAACTGAGTAGAGACTATTGGATTATTTTAATCCACAACTGTACACCGATGCTCGCCCGCTGATTCACGATGGCGACCCCATACTGTGGCGGATCGACCGGCAACAATGGACCAAGCCGTCAAACCTGCTTATCGCGCGAATCGGCGGCAGTGATTACGTCCACGCGGGCATGGCCGCATGGCGCGGTGACGAGCTTAACCTGGTGCATACGCGCCAGTGGCGAGGTGGGTGTGAGGTGCCGCTCGAAAAGGTTGTGCGTGGTTGGCCCGGTCAGTGGGACGTGTTCCGGCCACGCCAGCCCTACGACACCGAGAAGGCCGTTGCCGAAATGCTCAAGGTGGTCGGCCGCAAGTACGGCTGGGGAAATCTGTTCATTTCCGCGCTGAGGCACACCTGGATCACGTCGCGATTTCTCCCACCGCTCACCGACGATTCCCTCAACGGTTCGGCTCCATTTTGCAGCCAGGCCGTGTCGCATGCATGTTGGGCCGGTGGCCGTGACCCTCGCCCGAACGCGGCTGACATCGCAACCGAGCCGGGGCACTTAGCCGACCCAACATTTGCTGAATACCTGTTTACACTTTACTGGAATCGATTACCGGAGGCAGGGCGATGAAACGCTTACTAGCGGTAGTGGCTGGCTGCTTGCTGGCGATGTGTATGGCGGGGGTGGCTGAGAGCGCTTGCCCCGGCGGTGTGTGTCCGAACCAACAGGCTCCGCAATGGCATGGACAGCAGCAAATGCGGGCACGGCCGTTCGTTTGCCGGATCAGTAACCAGGTGGGCCGGACGGCCAGCATTGGCAGCGGCACCCTGGTCTGCAAGGGGCGTGATTATGGCGTTGTGCTGACTTGTGCTCACCTACTCGACGTGGGCGCTGGTCGACTGTCGGTCCGATTCCCTGGCGGTCGAAGTTACGCTGGCAGTGTGATTGCGAAGAACTGTCAACACGACCTCGCGTTTATTAAGTTGACTCCGCGACCGACCGAAGACATTGCCACGATGGCGACTGACTATGCCAAGCGTGGTGACCGGGTGACTCATGCGGGTTATGGCAAGACAGGGCAGTACACGGAGATTTCTGGTTCCGTGATTGGCTACCGCAGTTGGAGTGGTAACAGTAATGGTAGGGCCGAAGTGCTCTCCGTTACCGGAGGCTCCCGACAGGGCGATTCCGGCGGACCGATCCTGAACGCTCAGGGTGAGTTAGTTGGCGTGCTTGCAACCACTGATGGCAAGAGCACGCAGGGCATTTTCAACGGCCGCATCTGTGCGTTCGCCATGGAAAACCGCTACGTCTTTCCGTGGAATGCGGACTTGGCGGCGAAGAAGGACAAGAACAAGCTGGAGGCCAACCGGCCCGTTGTGCCCGTTGAGCAACCGCCCTTGCCGCAACAGCCGCCTGTTGACCTCTCCGGTGTGAATGAGCGACTCGGCAACCTGGAAAGCCAACAGGGTGAGCAACTCCAATTGATCGACGCTAACACGGCCCGATTCGATCCGCTCGAAATAACAGCCAACAAAGCCCGGCAACTCGCCGAGCAATGGCCCGAGCTTCAGGCCGCACTGAAGATGCTGGAGCAAACCACAGCGAAGGCCGGGGCTGATGCAAGTACCGCCGTGGGTGCTGCCACCAAAGCAGTGGCGGGCGCGGCCGATGCAAAAGCGACGGTCGACGCGGCACTCGACGAAGAGGCACCCGACGGCTTACTGGCCAAAGTCAAGGCCCGCCTCGAATCCACTGTGACTGCGAAGATTGCCGCCAAGCTGACCGACAAGGTGGGCTGGCAAGGTCTCGGCATCGCGGGCGTGGTGTTGGCCGTCTTGGTCTGGTTGATTCGCAAGGACATCCTTGACAAGATCAAGACGGGTGATCCGCTCTTTATCGAGAAGCTGGCCGCTCGTACTCGCAACGAGATGGACGACCGAATTGCCGCCAAGATCGGCTCGCGAATCGAAACCCACGCCGACCCTGACCACGGTTGGAGGGAAGAGTTAGCCGATATTAAGTCGATGCTGTTATCCGCCAAAACCACCAGGAAGTAATCTACTATGCCTGCTCCAAAAGATATAACAGATAGCAAGTGCAGCGACCGGAGGTCTAGGCTTTGGTGGGCACTGAAAGGTATGACGGCAATTCTCGCAATATTTGCCACGGTTATTTGCCTTGCATTTACGACTGCAAAAGAGGCAAGCAGTAAGGCAGGGGAAGCCAAGGCGGAAGCATGGAAGGCCGAGAGGGCAGCGGGAAAAAATAAGACTGAAATGCAGACCTCATTCAGTTTCGTTCGCGAGGGTATCCAACGCATTGAGAAGAAGCTGGACAAGATCAATGAACGTGATTGACTACTTCCCGACTAGCTCATCTGCCATGTGCAGAAGGAGTAACGGCACCGGTTCTGAGATCGGTGCCAGCGACTACATCCTGCTGGCCCTACTCGGCTTGGCTCTGTTGCTGAGGGCGGTGCGATGAAAATCAAAGCGGAGGTACCGCGTGACTGAAAAAGAACAACTCGCCATCGTCGCGATAATGGAAGACCCGTCGGACAGTACGGTCTTGCCTGGCATGGCAAATCCCCGCGACTTCTCGTCCTTCGATTTCAGCGATTGGCCTGCCAAGCTGTTCGACGGTCGCACGCTCAAGAATTGCATGTTCTACCGCGAGAACGAGCCCCATGCACCGCTGTTCCCGCCGGATGTCAAGGACATGACGCTGGTGAGAGTCAACGCGGACAATCGACTGTTGCCGAACGGTGCGAAGCTGGACGGCTCATGCAACAAGCAACTCAAGTGCTTCCCGGCATAACGGCCGAACGAAAGGCTGAATACGGATGCAGGAACTCCGCCGCTACCCAACACGACGCTGTCAGGAACTCGTTGAGTTCGATGACGGCTCGCGGAAGTGTATTTGCTACTCGAACAACTGCCCGCACTTCTACCAGGACGAAAAGGGTGGACTGCGGCCGATTGACCTGGCAATCCGCGAGAAGCAAAACGGGAAGGTCGGCAAACACCATGTGCGAGACCGGCATGTTGTGTCGGTCGGACATCGCGACGATGGAAATCATGCCAAGTTCTTGGCCTTTCGGCCCGACGTGAACCAGGCCCTGGGCACCGAGCAACTTGAGTTCAGCCTCGACGCGGTGAAGTTTGGCGGAGTGGACCAAACAACCGACCTGAGCAAGAACGAGAAGGCCGACAACCTGACGACCAGGCTGGGTAGCGTCCTGGTTCGCTCGACACGCCAGCGGACCCGGCAGTTAATTCGGGTCGACCGGCCGATTACCAGCTTCGAGATTCGCTACACGCTGCACGTCAAGGGGTTGACGGTCGTGAAGCGGTTTGGCGAGTTCTGGTTTTTCGGCAAGGACAAGGAGTTCCGCTTTCGCATTCGCAAGCCGTGCTTATGCGGCACGAACTTTCAGCCACTCACGATCGACGGCGAACTGGTCGAGCACCACCTGGCGGATAACGGCGACGGCACATACATCTACACGAAGGTATCGACCGAGGCGTTTGGGAAAGCGAAGCTGCCTGCTGAATACCATGTCGATGCAGATACCTACTACAGTAGCACGGCCGATGGACGGGTCAGACGATCAGCGGTAGAAGATTGGGACACGATACATGACGCTGGCTCGGGCACTAGGGTTGATGATAGCGCCGTGGTTGAATACGTCGCACAAATCAGGCAGCCGCCGGCGGTGTATGAATCCATACTAATACGGTCGTTCTTTTACTTCGACACTTCGGGAGCAACCAGCCCTTCGAGTATCGATCTAAAGATTTACGGTTATGCGCTGGGTGGCTTGGTGATAAGTGCTCAGAAGGGCACCCAATCCAGTACGCTTGCCGTCGGTGATTACGATGCTTTTTCAGGTAGCGAATACGGATATAAAAGCAGTTGGTCCACCAGTGGCTACAACAGCATTTCGTTCAACTCCACGGGCGTGAATGATGTCAACACAACTGGCACCACCAAGATTTGCTGTCGGGACAGAACGTATGACTATCTGGATTCCGACCCTGGCGTGATCGTATCGACAGGCTCGGATGGCTACTACGCCGACCAAACAGGCACCGATAAAGACCCGTACCTGGAAATCACTGAAGGTAGTGCTCCGTCGGGCAATCCTTTCTTCTACTATCATCACACTATGCTGGGAACTTGACACATGCCGCTCAAGCCAGTAGATACCGCCATCAAAGTTATCGTGGGTCCGTTGATCGACGACACGGACTTCAAGACCCGCGAGGAGGCCGTCGCCTATAACGCGGCCGGTATGGAAATCGACCTGATAGTCGAGAAGGCCGACGGCACTATCGCCACGACGGCCGTCACGCCAACCACCGGCGGCGACTACGATTGGGCCCACGCCGACCAGGGCTATTACGAGCTGGAACTTCCCGCGTCGGGTGGGGCCAGCTTCAACAACACCGAAGAGGGCACCCTGACCGCAGTAGGTCATGCGACAGGCGTGTTGCCCTTCCGCTCGCCGTCCTACGATATCGTTCCGACGAAGGTCTACAACTCGCTGGTGAAGGGTACCGACAATCTGGAAACCGACACCGTCTTGCTGGACGGCGATACCCAGTCGGTCGACGATCTCAAGGACTTCGCCGACACGGGCTACGACCCGAGCACGCATCGAGTCAAAGCGAACCTGGAAGCGATTCTCGGCCACCTGCTGACCCAGACGGGCACGCAAGTTGCCGATGGATTCCAGAACTTCTTTGACCAGGCTTCAGCCGCCTTCAGCGTTGCGACGGCATTGGCTGACTTCAAGGCCACTGGATTTGCAGTAGCCTCTGATGTAACCACCGCACACTCCACAACTGACGGACTAATCGGCACGCCCATAGCTCTTGACGGTGGAGCAGCTACGCTTGGTGCCATGCTCACGAAGATGGCTGACGACAACGGTGGAGCAACCTTCGACGCTGGCACCGACTCACTCAGCGAGCTAACCACCGCCGTTGTTGCAGGCATCCCGTCCAGTGAGCACGCCGATGCGGAACCGGGTGGCGGCAGCGTAGTCACCGGCACCAACACTGCAAACGATAGTGATTCAACGTGGCTTGACAACGGCACTTACTGGCAGGTTGCCGCCGCCGCTGCCGTTGGTGGGTTCGGCTTGAATGTCACGCAGGTGTTTACTCTCGGCACTGATTTGAAGGCGAATATTATTCGCGTCAATGCCAAGGAAAACTTGGGCGGCGTTGTCCACGTTTGGGCATATAACTACCTCACGACATCTTGGGACCAACTCAGTGACACGGACACAGCCATCAAGGGTACTAGTGACGATGACTACTCGTATACTGTCTTCCCTGAGCACCAGCAAGCGAGCGACGGTGAAACGCAGATACGCTTCACTTCAACAGCCACGACCACGAACAACTACCTCTACCTTGACCAAGTTCTGATCTCGGTAGTGGCAATCAACGAATTGACGGCGGCTGAGATTGCAACGGCCGTCTGGGTCAACGAGTACGGGCACGACGTAGCTCATCACATGCCGAAGTACACGGGCCAAATATGGTACGTTGACGGCGACGATGGCGACGACACCAACATCGGCGACTACGTCCATGGTGCCTTTGCTACCATTGGTGCGGCCATTACGGCTGCCTCTGCTGGCGATAGAATTACCGTCAAGGCTGGCACCTATGACGAGGCTGGGTTTGAGCTGCCGACTGGCAAGGATGCTCTGGAGCTTCGTTGTGAGCCGGGCACTACACTGACCGATTCCGGCTCCAGTACCCAGACGCTTCTAGTCACTGGAAACAAGTGCGTGGTATCCGGGCTGACCGTAACCGAAGCGGGTCAAATCGGTGTGAAGGTGACGGGCAGTTCCGTCACACTGGAAGACATCATTGCCGGGCCAGCTTGTACGACAGCCTTTGATATTGACGGGGTAGGCTGCCTGATGCGGCGGAACTTCGCGGCCCTGCCGACCGTTGCCGGGTTCGACTTTGGAGGTGGGCAGATCAAGGCGTATGAGTGTGAGACTATCGGGAATGCAGCGACGACTGGCTTCCTGGTCTCCGCTGGTGACCTCGGCATTATCAAGTGGTGCAACTCCAATGGCCATACAACCGCTGGCTGGCAGGTTGATGTGGGCGTTGACGACGTGATGATTGTCAGTTGCTCAAGCGGGCCAAGCGATGGAGCAGCGGTAGACAACGGCACGAACATCTCTTGGCGAGATTTCAAGGACGACACGAACTCGGCTACTATTAACGCCGCTTGCGACACGGCCCTGAGCGACTGGGGCAAGACGGGCTTCAGTTTGGCGTCAACCGGCATGGATACGGTTGTACTTCCTGCTGACATCGTCACGGCATCGTCGATCAAGACTGGAGCGTTTACTGCCGATGCTTTTGCCGCTAACGCACTAGTGGCCGCTACGTTTGCTGCATCTTCGTTGGATGACAAGGGAAACTGGAATACTGTAGTTCCCAATACTGTAGTTCCCAATACTGTAGTCCCCGATGCAGCAGGCGTAGTCGCAACGGCACTTGGCACCTTGGAAACGCACGGCGATAGTGCATGGGCCACAGCAACGGGATTCGCCACGGCGGGTGATTCCATGACGTTGACCTCGGGCGAGCGGACAACGCTTGCTGGTGTGATCTGGAACACACTAACGTCAGGGTTCACCACGGCAGGCAGCATCGGCAAGTGGATCATCGACAAACTCGACGCCACAATCACAAGCCGCCATGCGTCAGGGGCAGCGGTCGCCAAGTCACCTGCTACGCTCGATTGGTCGGCCGACGTGAGCAACAAGCCGACGATTGGGACAAGCACGCTCGATGCATCTGGTGTGCGAGCGGCCGTGGGGCTTGCATCGGCGAACCTCGACACTCAACTATCGGGCCTCTTGGGCTACGTTGACTGCCTGCCTGCCACGCTGAACGGATCGACGCTTACGGCATTGCCGGACGTGACAACCGACGCAGCCAGTCGAACGGCGAGCAAGGCGGATGTTTCCGTTATTTTGGCAGTGGCAAACAAGCTTGACACCACGATGGTTTTGGATGGAGCCGTCTATGACTTCACGACAGCGGCTCTAGCAGCGGCGCCAAGTGGTAGCGGGGGGGATGCAACGGAGGCAAAGCAAAACGAAATCATTGTTGATCTTGCAGACATGAAAGGCTCAGGTTTTGTCAAGGACACGCACAGCTTACCTCAATGTTTGACAACCACAATCTCAAGTGCAACCACTACGTTTACACCTGTTTCGGTTACTGTCTCGGCAGGAGCCATTACTGACAACACGATTACGCAATATCAACATGCAGCGTTTGGTCCGTTCGTGTTTACGATTGTCGATGACGATGACGCGGCTATTGATCTCTCTTCTTCAGACTTGACTTTTTGTGTCTACAATGCTGATGATTCAACTACTGTTCTTTGGTCTGTCAATTCTGATGATGGAGACATATCTGTTGGTGGGGCTAGTAGTAACCAAGTGACAGTTAGTGGGGATGATACGAACACGGCAACCTCCGGCATTTTCCGCTATGTCCTGTGGGATACAACCAACGACTATGTACGCGCACGAGGAGTACTGACTATCAGCAACGAGGCAGACAATGGCTGAAATATTTGGCTTACATGCTGTGAAGGCTGCCTTCCAAAAGCTGAAAAAGAAGTTTGGGAAAGACTCTCCAATTGTTGTAGTTGGATACACTGCCAACTATGCTGCTTACGTCCATGAAGATAAGGAGGCAGCACATACAGCGGGAACACAAGCAAAGTTTCTGGAAGAACCCAAACGCACTAAGGCCAAGGAGATAGCAGGCATCATCACAACCGCTTTGAAGGCCGGAGCTACGCTTGAGCACTCGTTACTCATGGGTGGGATGAGATTGCAACGAGAAAGCCAACAGCTAGTCCCAGTTGATGTAGGAGCATTAAAAGCAAGTGCTTTCACGGCTATAGATAGGGATGTTGACACGGCCATAGCAGCAGCTGAGGGTAGGTTTGAGGCTGCCAAGAAAGGAAAGAAGCGATGAGCTTATCCCACTCCCCTGAAGATGTTATTCGTTACATGCTGATTGGCTTAGACCTTGGCACATTACCCGAGGACCAAGATGATTGGCCCATCTATGCAACTCAAGAAGTAGACAGCCCAGACAATACAATCACGGTCTATGGTACAGAGGGGAAGAAGCACGGGAGAGATTTCGTTGAGGGGAAAATGGCAGAGCACCAAGGCATCCAAATACGCATCAGAGCTACCAGTCCAACAGTAGGCCACGCAAAGGCAAACGCCATAGCCATAGCCCTAGACGAAACAGCCTACCAAGACTCAGTGACGATTGGTTCTAACGTCTATCTTGTACACTCGATCAATCGAGTGAGTGGGCCTTTGAACTTAGGTAAGGAACTTGGAACGAGAAGATTTCTTTTTACGATCAATGCCTTAACGTCGTTAAGACAAACTACTTGACAAACAGAGGAGATTACTATGGCTGATGCTACACCTCCTGCACCGACTACCAGAACTACTCCGGATGGTATTCAGTTACCCGATGGGTTTTCTACGCTCGTTACCATTGCATATGACACAGACATTTGCTTTTGGGAAAAGGAAGTTACGCCTCCTGGACTAGACGGCGGTGATGCTATTGAGCAGACTACCATGCACAATACGTCTTTGAGAACGTTTCGTGCTAGGTCTCTTTCAACTATGACAGAGATGAGCATTTCGGCTGCCTATGATCCAGATGCTTATGACGAAATTCTAGCAGCCATTAACGAGGAAACAACCATCACGGTAACTTTCTCTGATAGCAGCACTCTGGCGTTCTATGGATACTTGAAAACGTTCACGCCCGGAGCATTGGTAGAGGGTGAGCAGCCCTTGGCTGACATTGTTATCCAGCCTACCAACTATGACCCGACTAATAATGTAGAGGCTGACTTCGTGATGACAGAAGTAGAAGGAACTTAAGACTTAAACCCATTCTCTTTCTAGGAGCGAACGATGAAAAGCTTGGATTTTAACGACTTGGAATTGATTGAACTTCCTGTCCAAGTCAAAGGCGTTTCCTATGTCTTACGGGAAGCTTCAGAAGCTTCTGCCGTAAAGTACCGTAATACCATGCTGGCTTGTACCAGATTTGGTTCTGAAGGAAATCTTCAGAGCATGTCAGGTATGGCTAGCGTGGAGCCTCTACTGGTTTCTCTTTGCTTGTTTACCACGGAGGGTAAGGCTGTCTCTTTGGCAACTGTTCAATCTTGGCCTAGCCGAATTGTGAAGGCTTTGTTTGAGGAAGCTAAGAGGATTAGCGAATTGGAAGAAGAAGAGGAAACTCAAGAGGCATTGGAAGAGAGGTTGAAGGTTACCCAAGAGAAGCTTGTCAAGCTTCAGAAGGATGAGTTGGGAAACGTGCCAGAGAATACGGAGGATGGTTCCGCGTAGCTCAAAGCGTAGGCTATGCGGGACCAATCCACTCCCTAATGGAACAGATTAGCCATAGGGAGTATCGGACAAGGCTGAGTTGGTTGCAGTCTGAATGGAGTAATCCGGATCGGACAGACTACTACCTGATGCGAGTAGCTCAGAGGGTTCAGCAGGTACTTTCAAGTAAGCCCAACAAGATCAAAATGGAGGACCAAAAGTTGGATTTCGATTTCGGGCTTGCTAAGAAGAAGACTTCCCTAGAGACCTTGAAGCAAACTAAAAACCGTTGGGTACGCGCGGTGAGTCACTAAACAATGGCTATTGAATCCGAAATAGAACGTCTGGTTGTTCGTCTGACTGGCGACAATAAAGACTACAAGAAGATGCTTCATAACTCCACTGTTGAGACTCAACGCTTTGTTGATAAGGGAGGCAAACTCCACGACAAGCTCACGGGTAAGTTTGTAGCCGGTCAAAAGCGTATTCGTTCTTCCCTAGAAATTACTGGGACAGCCCTCAAAAAGTTTGGCTCTGGTATGACTTCTCTCGGACGTACTATGTCCATGAGAGTTACTGCCCCCATAATAGCTTTTGGGACTGCGAGCGTCTACAGCTTTGGGAAGTTTGATAAGGCTATGACGGAGAGCCTTTCAATTATGAAGGTCACAGAAGATCAGGCAAGGAGAATGTCTGGTCTAGCCTTGGGTATGTCCTACAGCGGGGATGCCTTGCAAGGTCCAACTGATCTCGCAAAGTCATACTTCTATCTAGCTTCAGCGGGTAAGGACGCTGAACAATCGATGGCTTTGCTTCCGAAGGTTTCCAAGTTTGCGACTGCTGGAGCCTTCGATATGGCGTTGGCCACGGACTTACTTACGGACGCACAAAGCGCTCTTGGATTGTCAAGTAAAGATGCCATCAAAGACGCTGAGAATATGGCACGTCTTTCTGATATTCTCGTTGGAGCCAATACTCTAGCCAATGCTTCTGTCCAACAATTCTCTGTAGCTCTAACAAGTAAGGCTGGAGCCGCCTTCAAATCATACAACATCAAGCTAGAAGAAGGTGTAGCACTGTTAGCTGCCTATGCAGACCAAGGTATAAAGGCAGAGTTGGCTGGTAATGCTGCTGACAGAATGATCCGGCTACTAACGAAGGCAGCCAGAGACAATGCCTCTGAGTTCAAGCGTATGAATGTGAGGGTATTTGATGCAAGCGGTGAGTTCCGCTCCTTCAAGAATATCATCGGAGATATGGAACGTGCTTTGAAGGATATGAGCACGCAAGAGAAGTCTGCTGCATTAGAGGCTATGGGATTTCAAGCGCGCGTACAATCCGTGATTCTTCCATTGCTAGGAACTAGCGAAGCTATCGGAGAGTATGCGGAAAAGCTTGGGGATATGGCAGGGATAACTGACGAGGTAGCCAACAAGCAAATGAAGGCATTTGCTAATCGGATGAAGGCTGTTTGGAATCAAGTTCAAGTTGTCTCCATAGGCATTGGAAAGCTCTTGGTCCCATACATTGAGAAGCTAGCCGAAACTCTTCAGGCTGGACTAGCAATTTGGAAGGGTTGGAGTGACGGAACTAAGAAAACTGTAGTGGCTGTAACCCTTCTCATCGCTGCCCTCGGTCCTCTCCTCATTGGTGCTGGCAGCCTTTCGTTCTTTGCTGGTCAAATCATTCTTGTCTCCAAAAAATTGATAGTTCTTCGTGCCTCAATGCTTGCCAGTGCCGCTGGAGCAATAACTTTGAAAGTTGCTCTCTTTGGGCTTATTGGTTTGGGCTTTGGGGTGTTTATTGCTGGGGCTGTTCTTGAGCTACAAAAACTCATCAATAAACTCGATGAGGCTAGAGAACGTACCACAAGAATGAAGTCTTCTAGGATAACAAGCATTGAGAAACTGAAGGAGGCAGCTGAACAAGAAACTGATCCTGGTAAGAAGGCTGAGAAAACAGCATTATACCGGGAATCGATGAAGAGGGAAACCGAGGGGAGACTCCACGAATACAAAAATGCTCAAGACAGGTTGAACAAAGAGAAAGAGAAGTACGGGCAGCATAAAGACAAAGCATTCAGCCTAATGGGGATGGTCCGTAGTGTTGGGAGGTTCTTTGGGGCTGCTGATAGCACAAAGGAACTAGACGATGAAGTCAAAGCTTCCAAAGACCGAATGACAGAATGGAATGATTGGTTAAAGAAGAATGGGAAAGAATCAAAGAACGAAGGTAAGGAAATGGCCCTCGGGTGGTTCCAAGGTTGGGCAGACACGCTTGGGCGGATAGGTAAAGACAAAGCAAGAGACCCAAAGCTTGCCCAAGAGAACATAATGAAGAGATTGAAGGGGGAGAAGTACACTTCCAAGAAAGATTACCAACAATTAGGAAAACAAGCTGAAGGAGTTGCGCGTAAAGGTGTTGGACTTGGGGGAGCAATACTCGGTGGGATAATGGAGCCCATAGACACCCTGAAGAATGCAGCAAAGGGGGCAGCAAGTGCAGGGGCTGCGAGCGCAAAAGCTTACTATGATGCTTGGAGAATAGAGCAAGAGAACTCAGCGAAGAAGCGGTTCAAGAAGGAAAAAGAGAGACTC
>Ga0222637_1000051_pt1 | contig 62814 bp, 44 predicted proteins | sample AntAcemetagen143_FD_181149 | JGI IMG/M metagenome (GOLD analysis project Ga0222637, IMG submission 181149) | Saline water microbial communities from Ace Lake, Antarctica - #143 | ecosystem: Environmental > Aquatic > Non-marine Saline and Alkaline > Saline | place: Antarctica: Ace Lake...
GAACGCGCTTTTAAAGGGGCATTTTTTGTTATCCAGTGGTTTACATAGCGAACAATATCTGCAGTGCGCGTTATTGCTACGCTACCCCGCTTACGCAGAAGAACTATGCAAGAGGTTAGCGGAAAAATTCAAATATGGGAAAATCGACCTCGTAGTGGGGCCGGCTTATGGTGGTATTATTGTCGCGCATGAGTTAGCGCGCGCGCTAGGAGTTAGAGCTGTATTTACAGAGCGAAAAGACGGCAAGATGCAGCTTAGAAGAGGATTTAATATCGAAGAAGGGGAGCATATTTTAATTGCGGAGGACGTAATCACAACAGGCAAGTCTGTAAAAGAGGTTATAGCCGCGGTCAAGCCATATAAGCCTAAGATAATCGGCATAGCTACCTTAATAGACAGGAGTACGAAGACCAAGCTTTTTGGGAAAATTTGCATGGAGACGCTCAAGAAAATAAAGATAAAAACCTATACGCACCAGAGATGCCCAATGTGTAAGGCTAAGAAGGCTCTTGTAAAACACGGTTCACGAGGGTAAAGAGACCAAGGTATCGGCTACGGCGGCAAGCGGAACCGAACCAAACGGAGTACATTATGACAATGGAATTAAAAAATCTTATAGATAAGATAAAAAAAGACGGGGTTGAGCAAGCGGAAAATGAGGCAGCAAAGATCGTTGCCAGCGCAAAGGAGCAGGCGCAGGAGGTAATTAGCCAGGCGCAGAGTAAGGCTAAGGATATAATTGTCCAGGCCCAAGATGAAGCAAGCGCCTTTAAGTCCTCATCAGAACAGGCCCTCAAACAAGCGGCAAGGGATGCGCTACTTGCGCTACGTGGCCGGGTTACTGAATTTTTTGCGAGAGTCGTAAAGACAAATGTTCAGGATGAACTTAGCCCTGATGTGCTGAAAGATATTATTCTGCAGGCTGTAGAACACAGCATAAAAGAAGGCATAATGGACATAGAGGTAGTAGTCAGTGCCGAGGATAAAAAAGCTTTAGAAGTTAAATTATTTGCGGCCTTAAAAAAAGAAGCGAAAGAAAGAGTGTTGCTGAAAGAGGGCAAGGGGATAGAAAAAGGTTTTCGCATAGGAGAACGCAATAAAGATTCCTATCTTGATTTTACAGACCAGGCGATAGCAGAGGGTTTTAGGCGATACCTGAACCCGAAGCTTGTAGATGCCTTGGATATTGATCTTGGACTAAAACAAGAAGAGAAGAATGCAAAGTAGCCACTACTATCTTGTCTCATCTTTGCCTTTATTGCGATTTGGTAAGAATCCGGCTATGCCCACTCAGGACTTCTTACCGGAATGCAAAAAATGGATGAGCCCACAGGAATATCGGGTATTGCAGAAAGCGGATATAGATAGTTCCAAGGTGCTTGTTGATACTAATCCGATTCTTACGCAATGGAGGATGCAAGATTCTTTTTTGCGGGATGACCTTAGCAGGGCCAGGCATATTGCGCAAAACACTTCGGGGGAAAAGCTACCCGTTTCTATGTTATCTGTTTTTGCGCAAGAGACGCCCCTTTTGATGGAAAAAGAGTTTGCGAGAAAACAATGGTATGTGCTTGATGAGCTTGAACTAGGACATTATTTCGATATCAATATATTAATTGTTTATTTTCTAAAGTTGCAGATATTGGAGCGGTTCGCGACTTTTAATAAGGATGAGGGGATGAAGGTATTTAACAGTGCTTGTGAGGTAGTATATGGCCAAGAATAAGGGCGAGATAATCGCCATCAACGGCAACATGATACAGGTCCGCTTTAAGGACGATATTATTCAGAACGAGGTAGGCTATGTTTTGAAAGATAAGCAAAGGCTCAAGTCAGAGGTTATCAAGATTGAAAGGGATATCGCGTTTTTGCAGGTCTTCGAAACAACCAAATCTATAAAGGTAGGCGACAAAATTGAATTTTCAGGTCAGATGCTTTCTGTGCAGCTTGGTCCCGGACTTTTGTCGCAGATATATGATGGTCTGCAGAACCCCCTTCCCGAGTTGGCTTCTAAATTTGGATTCTTTTTACCTGTCGGGGTGGAGCTCGGCGCTATATCACTGACAAAGAAATGGAAGTTTAAGCCCTATGCGAAAAAAGGTGACCGTGTTATAGCCGGTAGTGTACTTGGTCATGTGTATGAAGGGATATTTAAGCACAACATAATGGTGCCTTTTTATATAAGGGATGAATGTGTTATAGACGACATAGCGCTGGAAGATGATTATGCGGTAGATCATACTATCGCGAAGATTAAAAAGAGCAGTGGCGAGACAGTCAATGTTAGCATGGTATTCGACTGGCCCGTTAAGATACCCATTACAGCTTATGCGGACAAGCTAGCGCCTAAAGAACCGCTCTCGACGAGAATACGCATTATAGATACATTCTTTCCTGTGGCAAAAGGCGGTACATACTGCATACCAGGGCCTTTTGGCGCCGGCAAGACAGTTTTACAACAGCTTACAAGCCGTTACGCGGAGATCGATATAGTTGTCATAGCGGCATGCGGTGAGCGCGCAGGCGAGGTTGTAGAGACCTTAAGAGAGTTCCCGAAACTCAAAGACCCGCGCACAGGCAAGGTGTTGATGGATAGGACGATTATTATATGCAATACATCCTCTATGCCTGTAGCGGCACGAGAATCATCTGTTTATACAGCAGCGACTATTGCGGAATATTATAGACAGATGGGACTGAACGTTCTTTTGCTCGCGGATTCTACATCACGCTGGGCACAAGCTATGAGAGAGATATCGGGGCGTTTAGAAGAGATACCCGGAGAGGAGGCATATCCCGCGTATTTAGAATCACGTATTGCGCAGTTTTATGAACGCGCCGGTATTGTCAAGCTACATGACGGCAGCATAGGCAGTCTTACGATAGGGGGCACAGTAAGCCCTGCCGGAGGAAGTTTTGAAGAGCCTGTAACCCAGGCGACACTTAAAGTTGTAGGCGCTTTTCACGGCCTGTCTCGGGATAGGGCGGACGCGCGCAAATTCCCGTCAGTAGATCCTCTTGAGAGCTGGTCTAAATACGCAAGCGCGATACAACAGACTTTAGTAGATAGCGCAAAGCAGATATTGTTTAAGGGGGATCAGGTCAACCAGATGATGAAGGTTGTAGGCGAGGAGGGCACATCCAGCGAGGATTTTGAGGCCTATCTGAAATCAGAGTTCTTAGATGTTGTATATATGCAGCAAAACGGATTTGACCCTGTTGATTCAGCAACTTCAACCCAGCGACAGGAGTATGTGTTTTCTTTTTTGGTTAAGACTGTGCTCGAGAGGCAGTTTTTGATAAAGGACAAGCAAAAGGCCCGCCAGTTTTTCTATGGCCTGAGGCAGGCATTCATAGATTGGAATTATGCTCCATGGGATACCCAGCAGTTTAAACAACAGCAGGAGAAAATAGAGAGTCTGTTAAAGGAAGAATCTTATGCAAAGAGTATGCACTAAAATACTAAGTATTGTTGGAAATGTGCTTGCGGTACGCGCTCAAGGAGTGGCGTATGAAGAACTTGCGCAGATATCTACGTCACATGGTACCTCGCTCGCCCAGGTTATAAGGCTGGATAAAGACATAGTTTATCTGCAGGCGTTTCAGGGCTCGAGAGGTGTTTCTACGGGTGATGAGGTAAAATTCTTAGGTCACCCTATGCAGGTTGGGTTTTCATCTAACCTCTTGGGCAGAATATTCAATGGAAGCGGCATCCCACGCGATGGAGGGCCACCACTGTCTGATAATATGATAGAAGTATCAGGCCCTGTTGTTAACCCCTCAAAACGTATTATTCCGAGCAATATGATACGCACCAATATTCCCATGATAGATTTGTTTAATTCGCTTGTAGAGTCACAAAAGCTCCCTATCTTTTCTGTCTCTGGCGAGCCATATAATGAGTTGCTTGCGAGGATAGCGCTTCAGGCAGAGGTAGATCTGATTATCTTAGGCGGTATCGGGCTGAAATATGACCAGTACATGTATTTTAAGTCTACATTAGAAGATGGTGGCGCGCTTAGCAGATCTATATTTTTTGTTCATACGGCATCAGACCCGATTGTAGAAGGGCTGATGGTGCCGGATATGTGTCTTGCGGTAGCGGAGAAATTTGCCTTAGACGGCAAAAAGACATTGGTTCTTTTATCAGATATGACAAACTTCGCGGATGCTCTAAAGGAGATGGCTATTACTATGGAACAAGTTCCATCGAACAGGGGTTATCCAGGCGATCTGTATAGCCAGCTCGCGTCGCGGTATGAAAAGGCAGTGGATTTTGAAGGGGCAGGCTCTATTACAATTTTGGCTGTAACTACGATGCCCGGCGATGATGTAACACATCCTGTGCCGGATAACACGGGCTATATAACAGAAGGCCAGTTTTATCTACGTAACGCGCGTATCGAACCTTTTGGGTCGTTAAGCAGGCTCAAGCAGCTTGTGAATAAGAATACGCGGGAAGACCATAGGGCGATTATGGATGGCATGATACAGCTATATGCCCAATATAAGGATGCGGAAGAAAAGCGAGCTATGGGTTTCAGGATGAGCGATTGGGACAACAAGCTACTTAAGTATGGAAAATTATTCGAAGAAAATATGATGGACCTTAAGGTAAATATCCCGCTTGAAAAGGCACTTGATAATGGGTGGAAGATCCTGTCGGACTGTTTCGATCCTCATGAAACAAACTTTCGAACAGAGCTGATCGATAAATTCTGGCCCAATAAATAAGAACACCACTCGATAAGCTGTAGGCAAACAAGGGCATGAAACAAGTGTAGTTGAATAAAATTAAACTAAAATGGCGGGCGCAGTCGAACCATGGCAAAGTTAAAATATACCAAGAATGAATTAAAGCGACAGAAGGATGACCTAAAGAGATTTACTCGGTATCTGCCTACATTGGTTCTGAAAAAACAGCAGTTACAACTAGAAATTATAAAAACAGGACAGGTAATCCATGAGATAGAAGAGGAGCTTGATAAGCTAGTTGCCACTATCAGTCCTTGGGTAGGAGTTTTTGCGGAAGATGTAGATATTAAAAATCTGATACAGATAAAAGAGCTCTGTACGACAGAAGAGAACATAGCAGGTATAGACATACCGGTCTTTGAAAAAATAGATTTTAAACAACAACAGTATGACCTTAGGCAGACCCCTTTATGGGTAGACTTTGGCATAAAGGCAGTAAAAAAAGTAAGCATTCTTAGGGCGCGTGTCTTTTTGCTCAGGAAGAAACAAGGGCTTTTAGCGGAAGAGCTCAGGATAACAGCCCAGAGGGTCAATCTTTTTGAGAAGCTAATGATCCCGCAGGCGAATTATAATATTAGAAAGATAAATATCGTTCTTGGTGATATGCAGACAGCCGCGGTTGTAACAGGTAAGATAGCTAAGAAAAAAATAGAGCAAAAATCCATGGTTGCATAAGGAAGCAAATAGGGTCAGCGCCTTTTTAAGTTTTAAAGGTTTTTTTAAGGCAGAATCAGAGTGGAGATAAAGAGTGATTGTAAGGATGAAAAAAATAACGCTCGTTATTACACAGGTAGGCCGGCAAAACATGTTAAGTGCCTTGCGCGCCCTCGGTGTTGTTCACATCAAGAATATTGTCAAGCCGTTATCAGATAGCCTTAATGTTGTAGAGGCCGAGATTGTACAGGCTAAACAGGCTATATCTATTCTTTCGGAGCATAAGGCCGAGAAAGATGTCCAGGCAATATCATGGGCAGAGCAAGAGATGCGGGAGAAGATCAAGTCTATAACAGATTTATCTAAGGAGTCCTCGGCTGCCCGACAAGAGATCGACCTGATCAGAGAGCGGCTGGAATATTTTAGTCCGTGGGGTACATTCAGCGCGAAAGATATTAAAGAGCTTTTAGAGAAAGGCGTTTACGTTAGCCTGTATGTGCTCAACAAAAATGAGTTGAAACAAATTTCCGGCAGATCAGATATAGAGATTATCAGTCAGCAAAAACAATATAGTTATGTGGCACATGTTTCCAAGAATCCTTATGACAGGCTGCCATTTAAAAAGATTGTGCTTCCGGAAGAGGACTTTCACCAGATTCATTTGCGCTTCCAGTCATTGCAGCAGAGAGCCGGGGAGATAGATGGCGCGTTGAGCGCAAATGCAGGCGCGCTTGAGGCTATTAAGACGTATCTGCAGTTTGTGGAAAAGCGCAAAAAATTTTTAAGTGTAAACCATGGTATGGGAGAGGAGAGTAGTTTTTCATATCTCCAGGGGTTTGTGCCTGATGATAAGCAAGCTGAAGTAGCACAGCTCGCGGATGCGCATAACGCAGGACACATGTTTGAAGATACAGATAAAACGGATGATGTGCCCACGTTTATTAAAAACCCGAAATGGATAGAAATAATTAAGCCCGTATTCAGTTTTATGAATACAGTGCCAGGGTATGCTGAATACGACATAAGCCTTTGGTTTTTGCTCTTTTTTAGCCTTTTTTTCGCTATGCTGATAGGTGATGCGGGCTACGGCATACTCTTTTTAGTGACAACGTTTATCGTGCGTAGAAAGTTTAAGAAAGCCCCGCCACAGCCATTTTTCTTGATGTATGTTCTAAGTTTTTCTACGATTATATGGGGCGCTATCACCGGGACCTGGTTTGGTTCAGAACGATTTGCACAGCTACCGATCTTGAATTCACTTATTATTAAGGACATAAGCAGCTTTGCAGGCAATAATCAGAGTCTCATGATATTCATATGTTTTACAATTGGGGTCATACAATTAAGCATAGCTCACCTTACACTGGGTTTCAGGTATTGCAACTCTCTGAAGGTATTAGCAGAATTGGGCTGGATATTTGTTTTATGGGGGCTCTATTTTGTTGCAGGTATGCTTGTGGTAGCAAGACCGTTTCCGGATTTTGCTAAATATATTTTGATAATTGGTTTAGGGCTCATCTTTCTTTTTAGCAATCCACAGAAAAACATCTTAAAAGGCATAGGGACTACCTTGACGGAAGTCCCATTAAAAATAATAAGTTCATTCGGAGACATTGTATCGTATATAAGATTATTCGCGGTAGGTTACGCATCCGTGGTCTTGGCGAGTACATTTAACGATATGGCAGTTTCAGTTGGTTTTAATTCAATAATTACCAGCTTGGCAGCAGCCTTGATACTTTTTCTTGGGCATGGCTTAAACATTATATTGGGCTTTATGGCTGTTATTGTTCACGGTGTTAGGCTTAATATGTTGGAATTTTCAGGGCAGATGGGTATGGAGTGGTCAGGTAAAGAGTACACGCCTTTTAAGGAGTGAGTGGACAGGTTACAAATGTTGCAAACGTTTTAACTTTTTAACTGTTAAGGAGGAGAAATCACATGATACAGGGTTTAGGAGACATGGGTCTTTCACTGACATTTGCAGCGGTTGGTTCAGCATTGGGAACAGGTGCCGCGGGTATGGCAGCGATAGGCGCCTGGAAGAAGGCATTTGCGCAGAATAAGATGGCACCCTTTATACTGATAGCGTTTGTAGGCGCTCCGTTATCACAGACAATATATGGTTTTATTCTTAAAAATCAGATACAAGCAGCGAACTTGCCGCCAGATTCTTATATGTTTCAGATGATATTAGGGGCAGCAGCAGGTCTTGCGTTTGGCTGTTCAGCCTGGATGCAAGGAAAGGCAGGCGCAAGCGCTGCAGATGCTCTAACAGAGACAGGTAAAGGTTTTGGGAACTATATAATGGTTCTTGGCGTTATAGAGACAGTTGCGCTTTTTGTGATGGTCTTTACAATGACAGCGCTTCCAAAAGGCTAAAAAGAGTTGACAAGACCCCGCTCTTTATGGATAATATACACTCTTTTTAGAAAAAGCGTCATATAGTTCATTGACAAAAAAGAACTTTTGTATTATAATGTGCAACAGAATAATACAAAGGTTCGAAAAGATGAAAGAAAGAGAACAGGAACATGCAAGAACATTAAGACGCAAAGGATGTTCAGTACGAGAAATTGCTATTAAAACAAGATGCTCAAAGTCGTCTATCTCTAAGTGGGTTCGGAATATACCGCTTACAGAAATGCAGATAGGGCGGCTTAAGTCCAATCAGGATATAGGCAGGGCCAAGGCAGCCCAACACTTTAATAGCCCAAAGCAGAAATGGCAACGTATACGAGAAGGCATTACAAGCCAGACGTCTCATGAAATAGCAGTGTCTCGTTTGGAAGTAGACTTAAAAATAATAGGAACTATTTTATATTGGGCAGAAGGATATAAGGCTACAAGAAATATGGTTAGTTTTAGCAATTCAGACCCAGCGATGATTAAGGTCATGATGCGGTTTTTTAAAAAAGTATGCAAGGTGCCTGATATGAAGTTTCGAGGCGTGGTGTATATCCACCCGCATTTAAATAAAAATAAAGCAGAAAGATTTTGGGCAGAAACCAGTGGCATACCGTTAAAACAGTTGTATAAAACTCAAACAACAGTTAGTAAGGCAAGCAAGCAAAAAAAAGACACGTTGCCATTAGGCACTTTTAATATAGTAATTTCAGACACATGTCTGAGAGCCAGGATTGAAGGGTGGCTCTCAGGAATAAATAAGTGGGCGGTTAGTTCAGTTGGTTAGAACGCCTGTTTTACACACAGGAGGTTCATAGGTTCGAGCCCTATACCGCCCACCATTCTTTTTCACCATGTTACTTTCGTGCACAGTCTCGAAGGAATTAGAGCAAGCTCCTGTGAAGTTCCGACGAAAAGCTAGTATACAGGAGCGAAGCAGAGCCATGTATCACTTGCTTTGCTCGGATGCATGGCATAGTCGTTAAATAAAATTTGCGGGGACGTAGCGTAGCTGGCTCAACGCATCAGATTGTCGATCTGAGGATCGCGGGTTCGAATCCCGTCGTCCCCGCCATGAATCGTTCGCGGAAATTCTACCCAGATTTTCTACTCAGGTACATAGCGAGCTGATCTCCTTTATAGAGAAAATTTAGTGCACAGTTTTGTTTGATTGGTTTACAGTGATGCATATGCCGGAATAGCTCAGTCGGTAGAGCGAGGGCCTGAAAAGCCCTGCGTCATCAGTTCAATTCTGATTTCCGGCACCATTTAAAAAGGGGCGTTTTTACGCCTCTTTTTTAATTTTGTTTTAGCTAGATACTCATTTATGGTATAATAAATTCAATATTCTTATGTGGCTTTATGATATAACCCACTATTGGTACGACGCGTGAAAAAACTACTTACAGTGTTAATTATTTTAGGACTGCTGCCACTCCTTGCATTTTTTAGCAAAGATAAAGTAGCGACCTATTATTCAAACCAAGGATGCGATTATTACGAAAGCGACTTATATGAACAAGCTATAAGGTGTTTTAAGATATCTCTTAAGCTCAATTCTTTAGCTAGCACAGCGCACTACAATTTGGGAAAAGCATACGATAAAGCGAGATTAACAGATGAGGCAGTATCTGAATATAGGCAGTCGATTCAGCTTGATAGCGCTTTTATATTGGGATATGAGGCTCTGGCGAATGTGTATTTCGAACGAAAATTATACACTGAAGCGCTCGCTGTTTTAAGACAGGCGGAGGCAGTGGAGCCTGATAACAAGGCAATAAGGCACTTAATAGGCTATGTTACTTCAGCGTATACTACAAATCTTATCAATACTGCAATGGATGCGTTTGCTAGCGGGGACAAGGCCAATGCGTATGAGTTAGCAAATAAGGCATTGCAACTCAATTGGAACCCAGTCTTTTCGCATTATGTGCTTGGGCATCTTTATTATGCAGACAATAGGCATGACAAAGCAAAGGACAATTTGAATGAGGCTATACGCATAGATAGCGAGTTCTTTCCTGCGCACAAACTTTTAGGTGATATCTATTTCGAACAAAAATCTTTCGAAAAAGCGGTAGAGGCGTATCAAGCAGCAGCGTTAATTAATAGCCAGGATGCGACTATTCTCAACAACTTGGGTCTTGCTTTTATGAATCTTGAAGACTACAGACAGGCAGCCCAATCATTGGAGAAGGCAGTAAGTTCGGAGCCGGATAATATACACTTCCAATACAGCTTGGCCAGTGTCTATAGAGATGGTGGTAACTTGGAGGAGAGTGCCGCGGAATACAAAAAGATAATTCTCAAGAATCCCGATTACCCTAATGTGCATAATGATTTGGCGAATATTTATGAACAGGAAGGTCGAAAAGAAGACGCTATCGCGGAATATAAAAAAGAGCTTGAATCCTGCCAAAATAAATTGCTGATTGCCCCTGCCAACCCCTTTCTTTTAAATGGCATAGCCTGCGCTTATAATGGTATTGGCGAATACGAGAAGGCAAAAAGATCAGTAAAGAAAGCGCTGGCTATCAAGCCAGATTATAGAGAGGCCTATTTAACATTGTCGAACATACAAAATAATCTCTGTGATTACGAGGGTGCCATGGCAACGCTTAAGCAGGCTGATATGCTGTCTTCACAGAAGTTCTATTTTATTGAGGAAGCCATGGACAATATAAGGCAGCTGAATTTTTTTCCTACCCATATAATATATATGAAGAATAAGCGCAGCTTTAACGGTATAATAAAAAGAGAGACAGATAAACGTATAATATTGGAAGTAGATATAGGCAGCGCTATAGGAACAGTCACCTTATTAAGGGATGACATCGAACGTGTGGTTCGTAAAGAAGAATGAAAATAAGGATTCTCTTTATAATTACTCACCTGGCATTGGGAGGGGCGCAGAAGCAATTGCTATCCCTTATACAGAATTTGGACAAGGATAAATACGATCTGTTCTTGTGTGCGGGAGGCAGAGGAAGGCTTAGAGGAGAGTTTGAGAAGACTTCTTTGTCGAAAACTTATTTTATCGCAGAGTTAGTGCGCATAATAAGCCCGCTTAATGACCTTATTGCTTTTGTAAGAATTTACTTACTTATACGAAACAACAGATTTGACATAGTGCATACCCATTCACCTAAGGCGTCTATTTTGGGTAGGTGGGCAGCTTTTTTGGCGGGCGTGAGAAATATTGTTTATACAGTGCATGGCTGGTCATTTCATGATTTTTTAAACCCGTTATCGCGCTATCTTTATGTTTCTTTAGAGAAATTTACAGCACTTGTTACAAAAAAAATAATTGTAGTTTCGTCATCAGACTTGCGCAAAGGCCTTGAAGAGAAAGTGTCTACAGCGGATAAATTTGTTATAATACACTATGGAGTAAGCGCCCAACGGGCAGAGAGTATTTTTCTTCAGAGAAAAGCTCGCCTTTCCTTTGAAAGCTTGGTTATTAACATATCATGTCTAAAGCGCCAGAAAGGCTTAATCCATTTCCTGGATGCTGTACAAATGATACAGGCAAAAAGAAGAGACATAACCTTCTTTATTGTAGGTGATGGCCCATTAAAGGAAAGTATAAAACGCGAAATAGAGAAGCGAAAATTGTCTGGGCATGTTTTGCTAAAGGGCTGGGTGAATGATGTCTCTCAGCTTCTTTCTCGAGCGTCACTTTTGGTTATTACCTCTCTTTGGGAAGGGCTACCATTGGCAGTAATCGAAGCGGTTGCTTCCGGCTTACCGGTAGTTGCTACAGATACAGGTGGTGTTTTAGATATACTTGACAATGATAACAGTATTGTTCTTCAGCGCAAGAACGCACAAGGCATAGCAGATGCGGTTTTGGATATAATGGATAATGATAATAGATGGCATAAGCGGGCTATAGCTGCAAGAGATAATTTTGACTTAACATATTGGTCGGACAAGAGAATGACGCAATTAACAGAAAAAGTTTATCAAGAGGTTCTGGTGACATGAAAACGTACCTAACCGTTTTTTTGCTAGCATTTTTTTCTGGATGTATTTTTTTAAATGTGCTCAAAAGATATTCTTTTAAGGAATCTATTTTTAGGCATAAGAACAACGTATCTTTTCTCGGCGGCGTGGGGCTATTGGCATCTTTTTCGCTAGGAGTATCCATTCCGTTTTTTTATAAAAGAGTCCATATGCCACCTGAGTTAATACATATCCTAATATTTTCGTTCATAGTTTTTATTACTGCCGCATTTGATGATCTTAAAGAATTGTCTCTTTCCAAAAAAATACTCGTTCAAGTAATTATTATTTGCCTATTTCTCGTTAAGGGAAAGTTAATACAGGTATATTTTATTCCTCTTTGGGGCAATTATCTAATCTCTTTTTTATGGTTACTAGGAGTTACCAACATGTTTAATCTTTTGGACATAGGAGATGGGCTATGCGTAGGCGTCTCGCTTATAGCCGGCCTAGCTTTTTTTATCGTCTTGGCAATAAGCGGCAATTTCATCACTGCGGGATTATTTGCCGGACTTTGTGGGGCGCTACTCTCTTGTTTAATATTTAACTTCCCTCCGGCAAAAATCATACTAGGGAATTCAGGAAGCCATTTTCTAGGGTTTTTATTTGCCACCCTAAGTATACATGGCGACTACGCGACTATGGCTAACCCTTATTCAGTTCTTATTCCATTAATAATCCTAGCTTTCCCCATGATAGATACTCTGTACCTTATTAGCATACGTTTTAAAAAGGGCCTTGCGCCATTGAGAAAAAGCAAAGACCACATATTTTTACAATTACTTGTCGCAAAAAACAAGAAAAGGCAGGCTTTGTTCAATATCTATCTAGTTACTTTTTTATGGGGCGTAAGCGGGATTTTGCTTTTTTTTAAAATAAATATATTTTTTCTAGGTTGTTTTACATTGGCGATTATATCCTCAGCACGGTTAATTTTCTCAGTGCAACATAACAATTGACCGGAACATAAAAGCTTTATGTGGCTTTTGCCTAATGTATAACGAGCCAGCGATATTCTGGCAGGATATCGCGGTTTGATGAGTAACACAGCAGATTAATAAAAGCAGTTTATTATTTCAACAAAACCCAAAAATATAAAATGATCGTAAAAAAAATTCTATTAGTGCGACCGCCGCGATATCTCTGGCCTTTTATAAATGAATCAGACAATTTTCTTCTGCCGGCAGGATTGCCCTGTATAGCTGCGGCCATAAGGGCAAAAATAAAGACGATTGAAGTAAAGATTGTAGATTGTCCCCCATTAAAAATAGGATGGGAGAGCTTAAGGGGCATATTAAAACAAGAGAACGCGGATATCGTAGGAGCAGGAGAGGAAGCGCTTTATCATCACGAAGCAGCTAAGTTGTTTAGATTAGCGAAAGAGATAAATCCGGATGTGATTACGATCGCGGGGGGGCATTTTTTTTCATGGATGGTTGATCATAGCTTAAGTAAATTTTTAATAGATGTTATCGTGAGGTTTGAAGGGGAAGAGACAGTTGTAGAACTAATCGATGCGCTGATGAATAACATCGATTTGTCTGCAGTAAAAGGAATCGCTTACAAAAATAATGGTGTGATAGTTACAACTGCCTTGAGGCCATTGGTTAAGGATTTAGATATGCTACCGATTCCTGCTTACGATCTTATGCCAATGGGGAAATATTCCCCCTTTGGTTATCTTTGGCCGCAAAGTGTTACACTGGAACATTCTCGAGGGTGTGTAGATAGGTGTAGTTTTTGTTCTCTATGGACGTTCTGGGGCAAGCAGACTCAAGCAGATATAGAAAAAGGAAAGTTAGACATAGCCCCTGCGTATAGAAGCAAGAGCGTGGATAGAATGCTTGAGGAAGTTGATATCGCCTATAATAAGTATAATAGACGTTATATCATTTGGGCGGATCCTACTTTTAATGTAGATCCAAAATGGACCGATGAGTTCTGTGAAAAGTTGCTTAAAAGAAATTATAAGGATTTGCATTGGTGGGCGTTTATACGCGCAGATTTTGCATTAAGAGATGAGCGCCTAGGTATCTTAGAAAAGATGGTTCGGGCTGGATTAGTGCATCCTTTAGTCGGCATAGAAAGAGTTTGTAACGAAGATTATGCGCAAATCAATAAGAGCGGCTACACGCGCGATATGGTAAAAGAGCTTTTTGCGATTTTTAAAAAAAAATATCCTACAGTATTCAGACAGGGGACTTTTGTTACTTGTATGCCTTCAGATACAAGGGAGTCTATGTTGAACCTCGTCAAATATGCTGTAGAAATTGATATCGATTATCCTGCTTTTCATCCGGTAGCCCCTGTACCGGGTACTTACCTTTATCAGGAGGCCAAAAAGAAAGATCTTTTAGAGGAGAAAGATTTGGCGAAATATGATTGGTCTACTCCGGTAATGCGCTCCCTTACCGGTTTATCAGGAAAAGATTTTTCTGCTTTGAATATGGAGCTTAATAAGCGGTATGTTTTGTATAGGCCACATTGGCTTATAAGAGGATTATTTTCTACCCGCAGACATAAACGCGGGCTCTACTGGTGGTTTTTTATAAATACCCTAAAGATGATGTTCCTGGAGATAAAAGATGCTGTTTTAGGGAAAGGCAACCACGAAGGCCTTACAGGCTTTATGAGATTGAGAAAACCAAAATGGTACGATTCATAGATTCCGAAAAAAGAAAATATACACAGGAGGGATAAAGCATGAACGCAAAATTTTTAACAATAACAGTAATTAACTTTATAAAATCGTAGATATGAAAATAAACCCGCCGACAAATTTTGACGATAAACTTATAGATGAGTTTAAGGCCTTAGGTGTTGAAGAAGTTTATGGTAAGTTGCCAATTGATATTATTGGAGGAGGCCGCCCCACTGCAGGACTCCAGCATGTAAGTAAGAAAAGGCTAGTTGAACATATTTACAAACTGCATCAGTCAGGAATAAAATTCAATTATTTACTAAATGCAGCTAGCCTTAACTTTGAGGAGTATTCTAGGTCTGGTAGAAAAAGAATTTATCGTTTTTTGGATTGGCTTGTTGGCATTGGGGTGGATAAAGTTACGGTAGCGATTCCTTATCTTCTTCAGCTTATTAAAGACAGACATCCTAATTTGCAGTTGAGTGTTTCTACAATCGCTGAAGTGACCACAGCACGAAAAGCTCAATTTTGGCACGATATAGGAGCTAATGAAATTACGCTGTCTCACCCTTTTTTATACCGTGATTTTAAACAATTACGGTTAATACGTCAAGCGGTAGATTGTGAATTAAAGGTGATTGCTAACGCTGCATGCTTGTATCAATGCGCATTATTTAATTATCATAATCTGTGGGATACGCATGCTTCACAAAGCTGTGCTGCCAATAAGCCAGGATTATTTATTGATTATAGCATCTTGTTGTGCAAATATTTAAGAATGCTCAATCCGGCTGAATTTATTCGTTCTCAATGGATCAGGCCAGAAGATATTAGTGTATATGAAGACGTGGGCATAGATACAATAAAGCTTGTAGACCGCCGCAGTTCTACCAGTACATTACTTAAGATTGCAAAGGCTTATAGCGAGCGCAAATATAGTGGAAATCTGATAGATTTACTTCCTGCATTTCAGGCGGGTTCGCCTTTAACAGCGCGTAATATATGGAATAAATTCAAGTATTTTTTTCATCCATTTGAAACCAATTTACTGAACTGTTTCAAATTTATTAAGTTAACAAAAAGCATGGATGTATATATTGACAATAATAAGCTAGATGGATTTATCAGCAAATTTCTTAAAGAGGATTGTAACGTAAAACAATGTAGCGAATGTCGCTATTGTGATGATATTGCAAAAAAAGTGGTTGTATATAACCAAGATACAATGGAGCAGGCAAAACGCTTTTATAAAGAGTTTTTAGATAACCTTGTGCAAGGGAAATGTTAGCATGGAAGGGCCTCATGAGGACTGTTTTTAATGATAACTACCTTAGCCAGAGTGGCTAATCATCTTAAACCACATGAGTTTTTTGCTTGCCAAGCGAGCAATAGTGCAATAAATGTAGTCAGGTTAAGATGACAGCAAAGCAGTTCGTGCTATGAATACGACACCAAAGTTGCATAAAAGCAATGAACGTAATTCTATAGCGTTGTAGGTTTTTTATGAAAGATATACAGTTTTCAGTTCCGACAAATTGGCAGGATGATTTAATCCCCGGCTTACCTACCCATGCTGTTTCCGAGATTTACGGTAAATTAGATGCCGATTTTATTGGAGGGGGAAGGGCAAGTGCCATACTCCACTCTGTTTCTCGCAAAAAGGCGGCCAGGCACATTAAACAGGCGCACACGTACGGCTTTAAATTTAACTACCTACTCAATGGTACCTGTCTAGGCAATTGGGAGCTAACGAAATCAGGCCAAAATAAGATTAAAGAATTAATTGAATGGGTCATTGAGGCAGGAGCTGATTCTGTTACAGTGTCGTCCCCTTTTATGATGAAGCTTATCAAAAAAAGTTATACATTGTTCAAGGTTAATGTATCTGTTCAGGAGAATGTTAACACAATTCGTAAGGCCCTTATGTGGGAAGAGATAGGTGCTGACAAGATAACCCTTTCAGTCCTGGATACGAATAGAAATTTTTCCCTACTTAAGAAGATTAGAGGCGCGGTAAGCTGTAGATTGCAGTTAATCGCTAACCTGAAATGTTTGGCAGGTTGCAACTTGTATAAATACCACTCCAATATTAACGCGCATGCGTCTCAATCACAGCATCGCCTTAAAGGATACCTGATTGATTACTGCACGCTGCGGTGCGGACTCATAAGGGTGAAGGAACCGGTAGAGTATATAAAAAGTATGTGGATTAGGCCCGAAGATGTTCACTATTATGAAGCGTTGGGAATAGATGGACTGAAACTCGTTGGCAGGCAAATGCCAACATTTTTTATTCATAAGATAGCCCATGCATACGCAAACCGATCATACAAAGGTAACCTTCTTGACATACTTTCCGGAGCCAAGAAAAATATTGTTACAGGAAACAAACAAGTTCTTTCTTATTTTAGAAAAGTTAAATATTTTTTGAAACCTTATTATGTTAATCCGTTTTATCTTAAGGAGGCGAGCAATCTATTCGCGGAGGATTACGTTACTATTAATAATTGTGGGCTGGATGGTTTTCTAGATTATTTTGTTGAAGAAAGATGCGATTTTACCTGTAAGACGGGTTGTAATTATTGCTACGATGTAGCAAAAAAGGTTTTAAATATCAATACCGTAAAGCAAAAAGAACGTATTAAGAGAATAGAGAGCTTTCTTAACAAACTGTATACAGGTAGACTATTCCGTTATCTTAATTAATCAGTAGGCTTTATACATTTATATTCGAAAACCAACGCTGTAACAATATGCGTAAATCGACAATGGCAAATAAAACAATATGAAGCTATCGATTCCTTTTAATTGGCGCAATGATTTTCTTGAATCTATCCCAAGGGATAGTGTATCTTCTATATATGGTAGGTTGCACCTGGATGCCGCAGGCAGCGGTAGCGGCAGCGTTTTGGCTTTTGATGGTTCTAGAAAAGAGATGGCAGAATATGTTGCGAAAATTAACAAGTCAGGATACAGATTTAACTATATATTTGATGGAACATGCTGCGATAACCTAGAGTGGACACGGAAGTGGCAGGAAAATGTTCGCTGTTTTCTGGATTGGCTTGTTAAGACACAAGTCAGCTCAATAACTATAAGTATACCGTACTTAGCAGAAATAATAAAAAAATGTTACCATACTTTAGGGGTTGAGGTTTCACATTGTGCCCAGGTCGATACCTTATTACGCGCTAAACGTTGGAATGATTTGGGGGTTGATGTTATTACTTTAGCTCCGGATGCAGTAAGTGGTAATTTCGAATTGATTATGTCGATAAAAAAAGCTCTGAGATGCCAGTTGCAATTAGTGGCGAATGAGTTCTATCTATCTCAGTCAACTAGCTATAGTGCTTATTCTAACAGAAGCTCTCATTTAACCCAGGAATTTAATCAAATCGGAAGCCATCGCATGCTTTGCAAGGAAGGCCAAATGAATCTTTTGCTTGGAGAGAACGATACCAACCAGCATATATGGATTAAACCAGCTGAAGTAGCTGCCTATGAAGAAGCGGGAGTGGAAAGAATTAAATTAATAGAGTATTTTCCTGATACCTCTACGATCGTTAATGCAGTAAAAGCTTATTCCTCGATCGATTAACTATTTTTTATTTGTACTAACATATAATAAAAAGGTGTGTGCTTGCTATGCAGAAAAAGAACAATATAAGAGTAGTGCTAGTAAACCCTATTGCAGATAGTCAGCAGTTAAGCAATATTCACAGAAGATTGCTTCCGCCTGTCCCAGCTATGGGCTTATGTTCTATCGCCGCAATATTAGAAAAGAACGATTTTGAAGTTCACATTATAGACCAATATGCAAGCGGCTTGAATAACAAGCAATTATTGTGCCGGATTAATATTTTGGAGCCGGACGTTATTGGATTTTCTTGCTTGACCCCGGCATTTCCCAATGTAAAAAAACTTTGTAGGAGCATTAGATTGCTGGGAAAAAATCCGAAAATTGTAATGGGTAATTTACATCCTACGCTTTTTGCGGACGAGATATTGCAACAAGGCATAGCTGATGTGATAGTAAGGGGTGAAGGGGAGTATACTATTCTAGAACTCGTCTCTGCTATTCACACTGGCAGCGATTTTTCAAACATTAATGGGATAAGCTACCGTTGTGGTAAATCTATTGTGCATAATAAAGACCGCGGACCTATCGAATGCCTAGATGATTTACCATATCCAGCATGGCATCTCTTGGATTGGAAAAATTATGCTAAGGCACCGATGCTCGGCTTAAAAGGTCCTACAGTCTTAATACAGGCTTCTCGAGGTTGCCCTTTTAAGTGTATATTTTGTGCACAGGATAAAGTTCACAATGGTTTTAGAGTGCGAGAAGTTACTAAGGTAGTAGATGAGATTGAATATATTTGTCATCATTTAAATATATATAATTTTGTCTTTGGTGATAGCATTTTCCCTTCCACAGCAGAAATAGGTTATAAATTTTGCGATGAACTTATAAAACGCCAACTTCATACGAAGATTAAGTGGATTACCTCAATGCGCACAGACCAGACTCAAGATTCATTATTGGCAAGGATGAAAGAAGCGGGATTGCATCTTATTATGCTAGGGTTTGAATCGGGCAATCAAGACACCCTTAATTCGATGAGCAAGAGGACAACTGTTCAATCTGCGAAACACACTATGAAAGCCATTAAGAAGCAGGGCATATTAACACTAGGATTGTTTATGATAGGAATGCCCGAAGAGACAGCAGAAGCTTGCAGGCAAACCATACGTTTTGCAAAAGAACTTGATTGTGATATGGTTAAATTTAATATTGTTATACCTTATCCCGGGACGCTACTATATGAAAAGTACAGAGACAATATTGATCCCGATTGTGGCTATGAAGATTTCACCAGTTGGAATACATGGCTTTACGGTAGCAAGAAATTGCCACTTATTCCCAAGCATATGACACGAGAGGAGTTAATCAAGATACAAGGTGAGAGCATGTTTTGTTATTACATGCGACCGCATGTTATCCTCAGGCATCTTAAATTGCGTATGATTAATATGGGAGACATTCTTTTTGGAGGCAGTTTTTTGCTGTATAAACTCTTTATGCAATTACTAGTGGTAGTAAAGGAAAGGTTGCGTTGCAACGACACGGAGAGTAAATGAAAATTATATTAGTGCGTCCACCTAGATATTTATGGCCTGTAATCAATGAGTCAGATAATTATATGATGCCATTAGGCCTGCCTTGTCTGGCGGCAGTCATAAGAGAGCGGATGCCAGACAAGGCAGGTAAAGATTATAGATTGCCCTCCGCTTAAGATCGGCTGGAAAACCCTAGCGGATATGCTAAAAGCCGAGAAACCAGATGTTGTAGGAGCGGGAGAGAAAGCATTGTATCATCATGAAGCAGTAAAGGTATTTAAGCTGGCAAGGGAGATAGACCCTCGTGTTATTACTGTAGCAGGAGGACATTTTTTCTCCTGGATGGTAAAAGAGTCGCTTAACGAATATTCAATTGATTACGTTGTTAAGTTTGAAGGAGAGTATACTTTTCTAGAATTGCTTCAGGCTGTTCGGAATAAAACAGACATCTCTAAGGTCAGGGGCATTGCCAATGCCTGCTTATGATCTTATGCCAATGGGTAGCTACTCCCCCTTCGGGTATATGTTTCCACAAGGGGCGAATGTTGAAATCGCAGATGAGTTAAAACTGTTCCCAATATATAGAAGCAAAAGTGTCGAGAAGACGCTGGAAGAATAGACATCCTTTACAAGAAGTATAACAGGCGTATTCTATTTTGGAATGATCCAACTTTTAATGTTGATCCTGAGTGGGTGGATGATTTTTGCGAAAGACTCATTAAAAGGAACTATAAAGATTTATACTGGTGGGCGTTTTTAAGAGCGGACTTTGTTGTTAGGGATGAACGCTTGGGTGTTTTAGAGAAAATGGTAAAGGCAGGGATGATTAACGCTTTTATTGGTGTAGAGAGGGCGAGGGACTCGGATTTTAAAAACATAAATAAACAATACACACAAAGCGCATGCGTAGAAGCTTTTGCAATTTTGAAAGAAAAATATCCGAATGTTCATAGGCAGGGCACTTTTTTGACAGGTGTACGAAATGAAACTAAAGAATCTTTGCTGGAAATGGTAGATTATGCTATTGATATCGGAGTAGAATTTATGATATTTCATCCAATAACTCCTGTTCCCGGAACCATGTTATACTATGAAGCCATGCAGAAGGGTTGGATTGTGGATAACGATTTTACGCATTATAATTGGTTGCAGGCGGTTATGTCTACAGAAAAACTTTCCTGTGATGAAGTAAACGAATTAACTAAAGCGGCAAGCCTGCGTTTTGTAGTCTCCAGATTGTCAATAGCATGGCGAGAATTATTTTCTCCAATAAGTACAGAAGACGATTGTATTGGTGGTTTCTTAGTATATTTGTCAGAGGGTTATTCCAAAACGTAAAGGATGCTATATTGATTAAAGCAGGGAATAAAAATTCTTGTGGGTTTTTAAGCTTAATTAAGCCGAAATGGTATGACAATTAAATTCTTTGTAGATTATATACTCTTTCACTGTTTTTAATTTAAAGCGGAATTTTTTTGTGGATTGGAATTCACGATCGCCAACTTATCAGAATTTTACCTTTTGTTTACGATTATTCTGTGCTAGACTATTTAATGCTATTTTTTGTATCGAAAACAACGCGGTTTTAATTTTATTTTAATAATAAGTATAGCCGTTACAGGGGTTTTTGAATTCTAATATACTTAATTTGCTATCCCCCCACTGCTAAAGAAATGTATCGCGCGCCTCGCGATACTGATACAAGAAACGGAAAGCACCGCTCTGATAAAGGAAACGAGATTTTCTCCAGTACGCTGAAAAGTAAAATAATAGCAAGCAAGTTGTTTGGTGAAGATTATGAGAATTTTTAAGCAGTAAAAATAAAATGAAATTTAATGCTATGCATAATTGGCGTGGTATGGGTTGTAATGCTGCCTGCAACTACGGCTTTAACGCTTTTCGCATATTGACTAGATTCTATGGCCATGGTCTGTTGTCGTCATGATTTCATAAAGCGCATTACCTCTATATTTAAAAAATAACAAACATAGGCAAGCCCGAATGAGAATACTTCTGATAAACCCCTACACAAGAATTTTTGATTATACGGTACCCCCACTTGGAATTTTGTATATTGCTTCTGTGATTCGCTCGAAAAATTACAAGTCCACATTTGTCCTTGATGCAGCTGCGGAAAAAATTACTTTTGATCGTTTAGGATCTATAGTAAGGAGTATCAAGCCAGATATTGTCGGGGTCACAGCCACCGCTCTAACTTACAGGAATGCTTTGGAAACAATGCGGACGGTTAAAAAAACATCACCAGAAATATTTACTGTTATTGGCGGCATTTACCCTACAGAATTAGCGGAGAGTTGTATTCAGGAGAAAAGCTGCGATTGTGTTGTTATCGGAGAGGGAGAGTGGTCTTTTCTGGAATTATGCGAATCACTAAATGGTAAAGGAAAAAAACTCAGTGATATAGCAGGCATCTGCTTTAAGGACAAAGGGAAGATTGTTATGAATGTGCCCCGAGAACCTACCGAAGACTTAGACAGCATTCCTTTTCCGTCGTACGATTTATTAGATTTGAAACCGTATAGGGTTTCCCCATATCACGTGCCTTGCGGGACAGTTAAGCCTGATGAGCCAATATTACCAATTTTAGGATCAAGAGGTTGTAAAAATAATTGCATATTCTGTTGTGATTGGAAATCACGTCTTAGGTTACGGAGCGCGGAAAATATTATTAAAGAAATAAAGTTTCTGCAAAATAAATACCATATCAACCGTTTCCATTTTTTTGATGCGGTATTTACAGTTGATGCTGAAAGAGTTAAAGAACTATGCTCTAGGATTACTAACGAAGCGTTAAAGATAAAGTGGTTTTGCACAACGCGTCTTGACCAAGTAGATTTGCCATTATTAACTTTAATGAAAAGCGCTGGGTGCGAGGAGATATTTTATGGTGTTGAATCTGGGTCACAGCTCATACTAGATAGGTTAAATAAAAACATAAAATTGTCAACCATGAAAAAGAATCTACGATTGACTCGCGAGAGTGGTATTATACCTTACGGAAATCTAATTATTGGTGCGCCCGGAGAAACAGCGAAAAGTATATCCGAAACTATTTTATTTGCGAGAAAATATTTAGACGTAGCTTCTTTTAGCGGACTTTTTATGTTTCCTAATACTCCTATAGAAACTATTGCAAAAAGCGAAACAGGCAGGGTGCCATTTAGAAAGTGGGGCATATTTTCTTCCAATATGATGCAGGAGGTAGTTTATGTACCGCAAGGGTTTACATATGGGTTACTGAGGTTTTTAATTCGGACAGCACATTTTCTTTTTTATTTATCACATAGGCCGGCAAGATTAATTTTAAGGAAGATTTTTCTTTTGCATAATATAACTGCATCTTTACGATATATTTATAAGCTTTTTCCGTTGATGATGAAAAACCACTCTAAATTTTAAGCAAAATCCAGTGAGGCTATTGCAAGGCGGGAAGCAGGATATGCGCGATGATTTAATTCAAAGCGTATAAAATTTATTGTTGAACTAGGGATGCAACAGCATAAAAATTAACTTATTATATAAATATTATGAGGATTATGTCTGTTAAATGAAAATCAAAAAGCATCTATTCCTATATATAATCTGTGTTGGATTAATGTTTAGATTAATTAATTTGACAAAATATGATTTAAGCTACGATGAAATAATCGCTCTGATTAGAGCTGTAAGTTGCGGCTCACGAGTGCTTCCACATATTGCGTACAACTTATTCTTGCAATGCTGGCAAGTGTTTGGAACAAGTGCACTTGTGTTAAGATTGTCTTCAGTGTGTTTTGGCGTTGCCTCTATTTTTGCGATATATTTACTTGCTAAGAAGCTTTTCGATGTAAGGGTGGCTTATGTTAGCGCTTTTCTTTTAAGCATATCTCCGCTTCATATCTACCATTCGCAGGAATTGAGAACGTATTCCTTGACAGTTTTTTTTGTAATACTAGCAACTTATTTTTTTATAAAAGCGCTGGAAGAGCATTCTTATCGTTATTGGGTGGGCAATGTTATATGTAATTGCGTATGTATTTATATATATTATCCCAATATACTAATTATTGGTGCCCAGCTTGGATATTTGTTATTCTTTATAAAAAAATCTAAGAATCATTTGTACCGTTTATGCCTATTCCAATTAATTCAACTTGTTTTAATAGTGGTGTGGTTTTACATTTGCCTTTGGCCTGAAGTTAAGGATATCTCATATAACGCATGGCAACGCCCTTATATTAAGGTAGCGTCTTTTTTAGATATATTTTATACTCTGAAGAACTTTGCAGCAGGGTATTATGCCCCTAATGTGATTAGAATGGTAGGCGGTTTAATATCAATAGCTATGCTATTGAAAGCATTTATTCAATTATTGCGCGAGAATAAGGAAAAAATGGTGCTGCTATTATGGTTTTTTGCATTCCCGATAATTTTCTTATTAGCATTCTCTTTTTGTGTTAAGCCATTATATGCTGATAGATATGTTACCTGTTGTTTGCCATTTTTCTACATTCTAATAGGATTTTGTGTAAGCAGAATGAAAAAAGTAAAAGCAATATTAGTGATGATTGTAGTGTGCATGATATCGGTCTTTTCGTTGCATAATTACTACTTAAACTGCATGGAATCGCCATATTGGGAGCGCTTAGGGGTTGTTAAGCGCAAAGAGTTTAAAATGCCTGCAGAATTTATAAGGCAGAATTACAAAAAAAACGATTTAATTGTGCATACTAGCGAGGTATCTTTATTGCCGATTGAGTATTATTTAGATAGGTCACGTAAAAAGGTTATGCTTAATTCTAAGGCTTGTCAAACAAATGAATTTTTATATAAAGTTCGCGTGATGAAAAGTGATTTAGGAGAAAAGCCGAGGCTTATTATTCATGATCCAGAGAAACACAACTTTCGCTTAGGCGAGACTATAGACGAATTGATGGCTTGTGACAATAGTCAGCTGCTAGAGGATTATAAGAGAGTTTGGCTTATTAGTTCAGCATGGGGTGACTATTATTTCGAGGAATTTAATCAATGGTTTAATCAGCGATATATTTTACTCGAAGCAAGGGAGTACGATGGCGTGAAAGTATTTTTATATCAAGTTAATTGGCAAGATGCGACTAAAAATAAAAGTCTGTGAGCCAGTAATTTTGGCAGATACTTTAGATGGTACTGATTGTCAGATAGGATATGTTTGCTAATATGATCAACAAGTTGGAAAGTGCAAAGAGATGAGCCGAGCTGTTTTTTTCTATATAGAGCGGGTATTATATATAAAAAGATTTATGCTTGGCGCCGTATTATTTTTGAGGTATACAACATTTAAAAAGTGTATCAATCTATTTTGCGTGGAACTTGATAGGATGTCATGGCGAAAAGTTGCTAGAGGAAAACCCTATTTTATCAAAATCCAGCCAACAAATAAGTGTGATGCCGGATGTAAATATTGCCTTAAAGAGAAATCCACCGATCCCATAGGCAAAATGACATTGTTTGATTTTAAGATGGTCATAGATAGTGTCAAGGATTATGCATATATGATTGCTCTGCATTATTCAGGTGAGCCGTTGCTGAACGATCATATATATGATATGATTTCTTATGCGCATGCGCAAAAAATAGCTACATATATAAGCACTAATTTGCAGCAGCTTAGTCCTACTAGCGCGAGAAATATAATTTCTTCTAATTTGGATTTGCTTACAGTTTCTATAGATGGCCTTACACAGGAAACTTATCGCTGCCACAGAAAGAATGGAAAGCTCTCAAATGTTTTTGATAACATCAGGATGCTGATAGATGAAAAACAAAAACAAAGAAGCAAATACCCGCTTGTTAACCTTCAGTTACTAGTAACTGCATATAACGAGCATGAAGTGCCAGGATTTAAATCTTTAGCAAGGAGCCTTGGTGTTGATAGTTTTGACCTTAAACCGATTGGAACACACGATAAATCACTTTTGCCTCGTGATAGCAAGTATATAAGAGGCGTGTATCGAAAAAAGAATATGAAAAGAAAACCATGCTGGTGGCTGTGGGGCGCTATGGTGGTTTTATGGGATAGTGCCGTTATTCCTTGTTGCATGCTGTCAACCCATAAAGAGTATAGCAGTGCGGGAGAAGACATATTTTTTATGCGTAATTCGAATTTTTATCAACAACTACGTGTTAAAACCGTTTGCGCTGAAACAAAGGATATATGTTCACAATGCGCAATACCTTATGGAAGCATTTTTTCTCAAACCACGTAAATAATTTGAAAAAAAGAGGAAATATTGAAGAAGCGAATTTTAATTACAGGAGGCGCAGGATATATAGGAACGTATTTAGCTAATTATCTAATGGGCAAAGGGTTTCTTGTAAGGATGCTCGATGTTTTAGATTGTGATAGAGGAGATTATCAGCGTGAAGTAGAATTTGTAAACGGAGATGTGTGTGATTATGATTTAGTATCTAATGCAGCAAAAAATACAGAGTTTATAATCCATGCCGCGGCTTTACCGTCATATGGAGAACCTAGAAAAATTTATCAGATAGCGATAAATGGGATATCTAATATATTAAAGGCAGCGCAAAAGAACAGTGTTAAAAGGGTGGTGCATATATCTTCAACAGCAGTATATGGTTTACAGGCAAAAATACCAATTGAAGAGACAGCGTTGTGTTGCGGTTTTGGGGCACACGCCGAAAGCAAAATAATATCAGAATCTATTTGTGATATATATAGAAAAGACGGAATGGTAGTTCCTGTGCTACGTCCGAGTCCCGTGCTGGGGCCAGGAAGGTTAGGTGTTTTTCAGATATTATTTGATTGGGTTAGTGAGGGCAGGAAAGTCCCCCTTATAGGCTCAGGGGTTAATCGGTGTCAGCTTTTAGATGTTGAGGATTTATCAGAGGCTGTATTTCTTGCGTTGACGGCTTCAGAGGAAAAGGCAAACAATATTTTTAATGTTGGAGCGGAGCAGTTTGGTGCGCTCAGAGAGGATTTATTAGAATTTATTCATGAAATTAGAAGTGCTTCAAGATTAGTTAGTTTTCCGGCAGGCCCGGTAAAATGTATTTTAAGAACCTTGAATCGCCTGAATATCTCACCATTATATGAGGGTGCGTTTGGAATTATAGATAAGGATTTTAATGTATCGGTAGATAAGATAAAACGGCTATTAGGATGGTCAGCCAGAAAAAGCAACGCGCAATCATTAACATCCGCTTATAGATGGTATCAGGAGAATTGCAAGGAGCAGACATTTAAAAGCGCTAAAACAAATCAGAGGATATTCAGGCAAGGAATACTGCGTTTTATAAAAAAAATCTTTTAAACGAATAATCTGTTTTTCAATTGCTTGAAGTGTATAAAAAGCAATTTGAATTGCCGTATTATAATATGAAGTGCGTATTTAGAGGTAGCTAGTTTCCACAGTTGGTTGGCGCGAAGGTAGAAGCCTCTATATGCTCGGTTAGTCCAGTAGGTCAATTCTTCAGATGATAGATCTGTATTTTGAGGTTTGCACATTTCCTTAGTAACAATCTCCCCTTTATACGATGCAAGCCATATGTCCATTCCAAGTTGTTTTTTATTGTTTTCAAATACACTGCTCTGAGGCACAGGAAACGTTATATTAAATTGAGCGAAATCTAATGGTAGCGACCGCGCCAATGCAATCGTTTTTTTAATCGAATCAAAAGTTTCGCCGCAATTGCCTATCATAAAAAAACCTAGTATCTCCATTTTTCGCTTAGCAGTTAACTCAACAGCGCTTTTTACTTGCACCGGATCGATTTCACGGTTCACGCTAGATAATATGCTCTGATCCCCAGATTCTATACCATAGTGAATGCTGATGCAGCCGGCATGAGCGAACATTTTAAGCAATTCATCATCAACTAAGTCAGGACGAGTACGTATTGCCCATTTAAATTTAAGCTTGCGTTTAATTATTTCATCGCAGAGCTCTATAGAGCGTTGTCTGTTAAGCGAGAATGTGGAATCTAGGAAAGTTATTTCCTTAATTCCAAATGTGTAAATACATTGTTCGATTTCTGCTATTGTATTTTCAACGCTACGTTCTTGATACGGGATATGACGGTCAACACAATAAGCGCAAGTAAAAGGGCATCCGATGCTGGTTGTTAATGTAGTAAATTTGTCATATTTGGTCAAAGCGGTTGTATAAAAATCATTGTCAAGCAATTCCCGTGCAGGGAAAGGAATGGCATTAAAATTAAAAGGCTTTTCCGCAGAAGTTTTGATAATAGAATCGTTCTGCTTATAGATGATTCCATTTATGGTTTCTAGTTGTCCCCCCTTCTCTATTGCTTCGACAACACTGCATATGGAGTTAAAGCCTTTGCCGGTTAAAGCTATATCAATATGGTTATTTAGGATAGTTTCTGTAGGGTAAAGACGTGGAAAATGTCCTCTGGCTATGATAGTTGATTGTGTACTATCTTTTAGGTTTTTTAGTGCCTTAAATTCAGATCGTGGATTGTATATATTCACAGTGGAACAGATAATATCAGGTGCAAATTTTTTAGCAAGAGCTAGGATATTTTTCATATTATATCCCATCAATTCGCCATCCAGCAATATAACAGCATGCCCTTTTTGTTTTAGAAGTGAACCGTAGTAAAGTAGGCCAAGAGGAGGGTATCTAACAAGCCATTCGCAATACACTTTTGTGGAAAGATATCCTCCAGGGGAAGCGGCCCTAGAAAGGCCCGACCCAGAATATGCTATCGGTAGCCGTAGTAGCATAATTTTCATATAAATTATTATAAATGAAAATGTATAAAGCGTCAACTGCTAAATAGGTTAAAATTAAGCCAACAGGACACTATAAATTTTTTAAATGGTTTAACACTCCATTAGTTGTTCAAGTCTCTGAATGCAGTGTGTATTATTTCTTTAGAGTTCTCCTTACTTTTAAGGCATGGGAATGCCCTTGTTTTGTGATGCCCTCTTAAAAAATCTTTATATATCATTTGTTGTGTCTATCGTTACTCATGGTTTTTGCGAGCGGGCAGAGAATCTACTTTATTTGTCAAATTAACAATGGTACAATAAATAAGATCAAATCAATAAAAATAAGATACAATCAATTCTATTATGGAAAACAAATTGTTGCGACCAAAAGTACTTCTTAAACAAAAAATAGCCCTGGTTTTATTCGGAATATTTTTGTCTTTTGTTCTTCTGGAGGCGGGTCTGCGTTTAGGCGGTTTTATCCTATTATCTATACAAGAATACAGGAACTCACAATCCATAAGACAACAAGGCACTTATCGCATTCTTTGTTTAGGAGAATCCACTACTCAGGGTCAGTACCCGCAATTCCTGGAGCAAACCTTAAACCAGAGTAATATAGGTATACGTTTTAGCGTTATAGATAAAGGAAAAGCACGCGCTAACACAGCAGTCATATTAAGCAAGGTAGAATCTTATCTAAATGAATATCATCCGGAAATGGTAGTTGCGATGATGGGTTGCAATGATAATGGGGTAATGTATTATCAGGATATACGCGAGTCTGATACCTGGCTATTTAAGCATTGCCGGGTATATAAATTTGGCCGGATTCTATATATGCATATCTTAAAGGAGTTCAAGCAAGCGAATGTATTAAGGGCCGCCAATCGCGATCCTAAGAATGGTAATTCCTATATTGAATTAGGACAGGATTATTACAATCAAGGCAGGTTCTCTAAGGCTGAAGATGCATTCGAGAAAGCCATAGAACTTGACCCTAATAATGCTGATGCCTGGTCTAGGCTAGGATTGATTTATCAAATTCAAGGAGAGCTTTTTGAAGCCGAATATTTGTTAAAGAAAATTATAGAGCTTGATCCTAAAAATGATATAGCCCATAGCGGGTTAGGGCGACTTTATCGGCATCAAGGCAGGTTCTCTGAAGCTGAAACCTCATTCAAAAAAGCTATAAAGCTTAACCCTGATAACGAAGGTCTCTATGGTACGCCTGGATTGACTTATCGGGACTATGATGAGTTTGCTAGCACTGAATATTTATTCAAAAAAGCAATAGAGCTTGATCCTAAAAATGATATAGCCCATAGCGGGTTAGGGCGACTTTATTGGCATCAAGGCAGGTTCTCTGAAGCTGAAACCTCATTCAAAAAAGCCATAGAGATTAATCCCGATAACGAAGGTTTCTACAGCGACCCAGGGCGACTTTATTGGCATAAAGGCCGGTTCCCAGAGGCTGAAAATGTATTTAAGGAAACCATAGAGTTTAATCTTAATAATGACGCATACACTGAATTAGGGGGAACTTGTATAAAACAAGGCAGGCTCTCTGAAGCTGAAGATGCATTCAAAAAAGCCATAGAGCTTAACCTTTATAATGTTGATGCCTATCTTGGCCTAGTGAGGTCTTATTGCTATCAAGGTAAGGTTTCTGAAGCTGAAGATGCATTCAAAAAAGCCATAAAATTTAACCCTAAGAATGATAAGGTATATATTGAATTAGGGTGGTTTTATAGAGACCAGGGCAAGCTCTCTGAGTCTGAAGACTCATTCAAGAAAGCCATAGAGATTGCCCCTAAGAATGATAAGGCATATATTGAATTAGGGTGGTTTTATCGGCATCGAGGCAAGTTCTCTAAAGCTGAAGACTCATTCAAAAAAGCCATAGAGATTAACCCTAACAATAATAGAGTGTATGGAGTACTTTCAGTGTTGTATGAAGAAATGGGCAAGCCAGAATTAGCAGAAGAATATGCCCAAAAGGCCAATATCTTAAGGTTGGAACATTATAATCTAGCTACAGCTAATAACTACCGCAGGCTAAAGAAGATCTTAGATAAGCGGGGAATAAAATTAGTCTGCGTGCAGTATCCAATGCGTAATGTAGAACCATTAAAGAAGATATTTCCACAAGATGAGGGTATTATATTTGTAGATAACGAGAGAGTATTCAAGGAAGCACTGAAGCAAGTAAGCTATAAGGAATACTTTAAGGACATGTTTGGTGGTGATTTTGGCCATTGCACAGATAAAGGTAATAGGCTATTAGCCCAAAGTATCGCTAATACTATACTAAAAGAGTTTTCAATAAGTAGGCTTTAAGAGCCCAAACAAGGCAGGTTTAAACTAAAGCAATATCTTGTAACAGCTCGTATGTTAAGTTATGCTGTATATAAAGCGAGCTATTCTATTAGGGGAAACAAATTGTTACGACCAAAAGTACTTCTTAAGCAAAAAATAGCCCTGGTTTTATTCGGCATGGAATTTTTGCCATTAAACATGACATCTAGCAAAGGGGTATGGCGACGGTAAATATTAGGGCCATTAGGGATAGCTTGATAGCTTATGCGTTGCACGAAAAAATGCAATAGCACAACTAAAAAATGCCTGTGGCACAAACAAGCTGCTTATGCAAGTTCGCATAATGAGATGATTCTGGTTACGCAGCAGGAGATTACCAATGTCTGCAGCTATCTCTAATCCCACAATTGCATTTATTAATCCCCCTTATAAGTATATGATACAGAGAAAACTCAGGTGCTCTCCTATCCGCTCAGGATATATTTTTCCACCCATGGAGCTGTTGTCTCTGGCGTCAGTTGCAAAAAGAATAGGCCGAGTAGTTTTTATTGATGCGGTCGTTGAACAGCTTAGTGCGGAAGAGGTAATAGATAGGTTGCAGTATCAGCGCCCAGACATGATAGTTTTTATGCCTGGGTTCGAATCCTTATAAGACGATTTGGATACAATGGCTATTATTTAAAAAAGCTTTAATAGTAGTTGCTATTTAGTGGGTTTTGGTTATTTGACAGGTTTATTTTATGAGCATATATTTGAATATTGTATAGCAATGGATTTTATTATTGTCGGTGAACCGGAAAGTACATTTTTGGAGTTATGTAAGTTTATAATAGAAGGATCACCGGCAATTGAAGCTGTTAGAGGGTTGGTAAGAAAACATAGAGGTAATCTTATTTTTAATGGACACAGAGACAACGAGCCTGATTTAGATGTATTTCCTTTTCCTGATAGATCTCTTCTTAAGCATAATTTATATGGCGATCCTTTTCTTGATAAGCCAATGACAACTGTTGTTACTCCACATATACAGTTTACTTGTTTAAGTAGAGCCGATACTCTGGATGAAGAAACATTAAGATTTATGGTTAAAGCGGGATGTAAAATGATTTTTCTCGGTATAGAAAGTGGTTCGCAGAAAATCCTGGATTATTATGATAAGGGATACCGCATTGATGAGATACGGAAGAAATGCAAACTCATAAAAGCCTCGGGCATAGATATAACTTGCTGGTTTATAATAGGAGCCTTACAGGCAAGGCGCGAAGATCTTAGGAAAAGTATTCAGTTTGCGTTAGACGTAAATGCCGATTTTATTTGTGTTAATGAACTGAAACTATTACCTGGTACGGTGCTTTATGAGAAATTAAAAAATAACATTAAATTTTCATTGATACCTTTTGATGTGAAGAATATTATGACTACCCGTCACAAACGAAAATTATTCCGCCAGAGGCAAGAGTTTTATTTAAGTTTTTATTGTACGCCAAAAATAATGTTTAAAATGTTGTCGAGAGTAGTGTATAATCTTAATAGCTGTATATTTTTTATGAAAGAATTTATTTCAGTAATGCGTAATAGATATATAAAGAAATGACAAGGCGGATTGCTGAAAAATGTAGAGAGGGCATCATTATCATTTAATATATTTATGGAATTCTTATATGGTAGTACAAATAAGAAAAGTCTTGTCTTACTGTGCGTGTTTGTTGTCATATTAAACTAACATAGGTAATACTAAAGGATGAAAAGACTTCCAGAGATATTTTATATCTGATAACAAGAGGCGATGGTTATGCCGAGTTGGGTAAAAAATAAATATTTTTTATTAGCTATTGTGGCAATATGCTTTGTTATAATAAGAATTGCCATAATGTCTTCTTCTGAGATACTCGCTAGGCAGGGCGAGGAAAGGTACGTTGGAGCAGTAGCACAAGGTATTATAGACGGGTGGGCACGAATCCCGTGGGATTTCCGCGCAGTTGAATATGTCGGCGGCTCTATTATGAATGCGTTTTTTAGCGTACCGTTCTTTTTTATATTTGGTTCATGCATGGGTTCTTTAATCGGTGCATCAATATTATTTCAATTGATTGGTCTTGTGTGCTTGTTTTTTATGATTGAGAAGAACTTTGGTATAAGGGCGGCCATTTTATGCTCCTGTTTGTATATTATACCACCGCCTCTTTTGATGGCACGCTCCTTAATATTTAATGGCGCACATGAAGGATCGGTGGTATGGGGTCTAATCTTATTTTACTTATTTTTTAAAATTCTCGATAAAAAGCATTTGACATTGTGGTACATACTTTTAGGGCTTGCCAGTGGCTTAAGTGTCTGGTATGCATGTTCTAACGCCATTTTTGTTTTTGCATATATGTTTTTATGGTTTTGTTATGACCGCAAATTTTTCCTAAACAAAAAGTATTTATTGTTTTGCGTATCGCTATTTATCAGCTTGTTGCCATGGCTTGTATTCAATTCTATGAGTAGTTCGAAAGGTGTGCGCTTTCCGGAATATAGCTTTTTGATTAAAAACTTTTCATTTAATAATCTTTTTTTCAAAAAAATGTGGGATTTGATATTTTATAAAGGTTATAAGATATTTATTTTTGATGAGTTCTCACTATTTTACGGAAATATATTTAACGTTTTCTATTATGTGGTTTTTGCCATCGCCTTTTTAGCGCTTGGATATAAAGCTATTTTTTATTTTTACAAACGGCTTATATGTCATGGAAAGGCCGTAGACGGGGTGCTCCAGGAGCGCTCTAGAGATAGAATTTTTAGGCAATCGTCATTTTTGCTCGTTCCCTGCTTTTTTGTTTTAGCGTACTCAGCAAGTGCCCATGGTTTTGAATCGTTTGGCTTCGGTATAGCAGATTACCGATACGCGTTATTGCTTTTCCCGTTTATTTTTATAATCATTTCGTTGTTTCTGTGTATGCTGATACGGTCACGTTTTTTGATACTTAGAAGCATAGGTTGGCTTTTATATGTAACAATAATTTTAATGAGTATTATAGGTAACGGAAAGCTTGTTCATTCGCATGATTTTAAAAATAATTATCTAAGCACTACAGCATGTAATTTTGAGGTGGTTGGGCAAGCCGCGTTTCGGCGTTTTGGTGACGACGTTCTGCAAGCAAAACGATTAATTCATATTCTTAAGGAGAATGGCCAAATTATTGAAGCGTATAGGGGGTATGGGCAGGCATGCGTAAAAGAGGATGGCAACATTTCGAGTATCCAGAAATATATTGCTTTAAGCGAAAAAATTGAATCTTCTCGTTTGAAAAACGATTTTTTGACAGGGGTAGGCGTGGCCTTAGTTGAATGCCAATTTTTTCCGAATATTTCAAGTTTAGGCAATTTCTTCATTAGGTGCGATGGAAATATGTTCTCAGAGGTCACTAAATATTACATATATTCAGGAATGCTTAATGTTCTTATTAATCGATCTCGTTCACAATTTTCAATCGACGAAATTATATCAGTTTTACCTGAAGATTATAGGTGTTTGGCTTATTTTCGTTATGGCGTAAAAATGGGGTGTTATGTTTACGGTAAGCCATCAATTAAAGATTGTATTAGAACTGCAGAAAACATTGAGAAATCTTGCCGGCAATACTATTATAATGGAGTAGGGTCGGGAATTGCGTATTTTTATTCCGGGGATTTAGATAAAATTATACGACAGATAGAATTATATCCGCTGTTTGCACAGGAATTGCTATTGCAAGGTGTTGGAATGTATTTTTACTATTTTGCTAATTATTGCGATAAAGCAAAGACCGAAAGTTATTTTTCATGCGGGTTTTCAAAAGAGCATGTAGAATATTTTCGTGAAGGAATTGAGATTTTCGAAACAGAGATAGATTTTTACAATGCAAACTCATAAAAAATTTCTCAAAAAAAAGACTATTCTTAACCGCTCCTTTCATTTAATGGACTTCTGGAGGTTGCGCCATTTTTTATTGCTCTTAACGAAACGCGCTTTTAAACCCGCTGTTTTTTTAAATATCTGTAAGTGGGTTATATTCGGATTTATGAGGCTAATTAAACTACCATATATGCCATTATATATTATGGTAGAGCCTACTTCTCGTTGCAATATATCGTGCAAGATGTGTAAGAGGTCACTTTTTGTATTAAACAGAGAAGAAAAAGATATGACTTTATGCGAATTTAAAAAAATCATGGATGAGTTAGGTGATTATTTGATTTTTGTTGTATTGTGGAATTACGGGGAGCCTCTTTTGAATAACGATTTGGAGGAGATGATAGCATATTGTTCTGAAAAAGGATTGATTACTATTGTAAGTACCAACGGGCTATTGCTGGAAAATGAGAGAAGCAAAAAACTTATCGCCGCCGGATTGAAGTACCTGATTGTATCTGTTGATGGGGCTGACAAGCAGACATACGAAAGATATAGAGCAGGAAGCGATTTTGAGAAAGTGGCACGCAATGTTAAGGGTTTGTGCTTTTTAAAGCGGCAAATGAAATTAGCATTTCCTATAATAGAGCTTCAATGTGTTATGATGAAACACAACGCATTTCAGGCCGAAGATTTCTCCAATATGGCTAAACTATGGGGCGCAGATAGGTACTCGCTAAAAAAGTTTAACACCCTTTTGCGCTACAAGGATCCTAGAAATTTTCTTCCCGAGGATAGTCGATTTGTTTCGGAGGCATTTCGAAGAGATCAAGATACTTGCAAACGATTCTGCGTAACGCCATGGAGGTCTTTAGTGATTAATTCAGATGGTAATATTACCCCCTGTTGTTCCGATTATTTTAGCATCAGAAAAATGGGCAATGCATTTAGCAGCAATATTAAAGATGTCTGGAATAGCCAAAAATATATTGAATTTCGCAAAGCGGTGAAACGCAACATTAACGATATTGAAATTTGTAAAGATTGTATGCATACTGGTGCGCAGGAGGGAGATTTTGTATAACTAAAATATACACAGCAATGAATTTTTACTCTAAATTAATAAGAAAGAATTATAATGTAGGCTGGATGTGTATTTTTACCCTATACCATTTACCGATAATAAATTAGAAGAGTTAAAAGGCTTTAATGATTAGTATGGGCAGAAAAACATGAGATTTGTATTAGAAGATAAATATTGGAAGATAATATTCTTTATTATTATTGCTAGCGTATCTTTGCTGCTTAGATTGCATAATCTGAATAATTATAGTTTATGGTATGATGAAGCGAGTTATGCTTTAGATGAAAGAGGTTTAAGCCAAATTCATCCCATATCTAGACTATTAGATAATGAATATCTTTTAAAAAATCAGGATTACTTAGCTCTTTATAATCACGGCATTATTTATTATTGGCAGAAACTGGTTGGCAAATCAGAGTTTCTGCTAAGGATGTCTTCCGTCATATTTTCTCTTTTAAGCATTTATATAATCTATCTCTTAGGAAGGCATGCTTTCAATGTCAAGGTAGCACGTATTGCCAGTATACTTTTAGCTATTTCGCCACTTCACATATATTATGCGCAAGAACTGCGCCCATACGCAGCTATATGTTTTTTAGCAACGCTTTCTGTGTTTTTGCTTATTAGAGCGTTGGAAACAGGCAAAAAAAGATATTGGACTGCTTATGCTATGTGCAGTATTGCAAACGTATATTTTCATTGTGCAGGGTTGTTAATATTGTTCTCTATATGTATTTTTTTTGCTTTTAATGCGAAAAAATACAACAACAGCATAAAATCGTTTGTTGTATCTCATGCAATTATAGCACTTTTGCTTCTCCCAATTTTTTTAACACTCTACCCAAATGTACAATTTGTTTTTCGCAACGAACTTTGTTCTAGAGTGTGCGAATTTCCCGTTTGGGCAGGAAAGCCAACCTTAAAACACTTATTGGCTACGTTTAAATCTTTTAGCATAGGCTATAATGTAAGTTATCATTCATTAGCAGGTAAGCTAATTTCAATTACTAGTTTTTTTCTGTTTTTGTTTGGTGCTTTAAAATTTTCTAATAAGACAAATGGAAAGTTGTTATTAACTGTTTTATTTGTTCCGGTCATAACTCTATTTATGATATCTCAAATTAAGCCTTTATATGTAGACAGATACTTATTTTCTGTATTCCCATTGTATATATTAGGTATTGCAGCAGGGTTAGCAAGGTTACACAAGAAATATTTACTTATTTCTTTGATTATTATAATTGGTTTTTACTGTTTTGGCTTGAAGAGTTATTATGCAAATTTATATCCACAAGAACGAGAAGACCAGTATGCAGGAATATCAAAAAAACTGGATATAAGAGAAGCGGCCCATTTTATTGCCGAAAATTACACCAAGGGCGACGGCATTGTGCATACATGTAAAAATACAGTTATCCCCCTTAAATTTTACATAAAACAGGTAAGTAGCAAACCCGATTTGATAGAAACGATTAATCAAGGCAAGGTTTATTTTGTTTCGAATTTCATGGAAGGAAAAGGACCCACCTTAGTGGAAGTAGATTATCAAGAACTTCATCCGACCACATTTTTACCTTCAGAATTTAAGATTGTTAAAAACTTAACGGATAATGGTAGGCTATGGGTGATATTTTCTAGTTGGAATTTTCAGAATGAAGATAGCGAAGAATATAATGTAATCAAAAAATTGCATGGAATGTTGAAGCTAGTCAAAATTAAAAAATTTGATGGCTATTTCCTATACATATTCGATAAATAGTTAAAGCAACAAGGCCTTGTAACAGCTCGCATGCTAAGTTATGCTGCATGCAAAGCGAGTTATTCAAGCAGCTTAAAAGATTGGTTGATAATTTTGGGGAATTTGCTATACTTATACTATATAATAAGTTCTTCGTCTGAATATGCAACACCATGGTAGATGTAGCAGGATTTTACACAGATAAAGGATTTTTCAGGTTTGTAATGTTAAAGAGAACAGCAAATTTAGCGATATTGCACAAAATGCCACTCGCTTAATAGAGGCTCCTTAAAATGCACCAAAAAATTTTAATTTTAGGGTCTGGATTATCTGGAGTATCAACCGCGTATTTCTTAAAGCAAAAGAAAATAAGCGTAAATATTTTTGAGAAAGAAACAAAACCAGGGGGCCTATGCAGCTCAACAAAAAAGCAGGGTTTTGTTTTTGATTTTAGCGGACATCTGTTGCATTTCAGGGATAAACACACTTTAGCGTTGGTTAAGAAGGTTTTAAAGGGTAACTTAGCAAGGCATAAAAGAAACTCTTATGTCTACGCATCCAATCAGCTCATACCGTATCCATTTCAGGTCAATTTCGACTATCTTCCCAAGGGTATTGCTCAACAATGTTTAACAGGATTTATTAAATCAAGAAAACAAAATTGCCTGAAGAATGATAATTTTTTACAGTGGATTCATAGTAAGTTTGGTAAAGGCATAGCTGATTTTTTTATGATTCCCTATAATACTAAATTGTGGAAAATCCCTTTAGATAAATTGGAGTGCAAATGGGCGGAAAGATTCGTTATTACTCCCACTGTTGAGCAGATTAAAGGAAATCTGGATAAAAAAAACAGTGAGCATTTAGGCTATAACGCTTTTTTTTGGTATCCCGAAAAAGGCGGGATAGAAGAGCTCATTAAAGGGTTTTCTTCAGGCCTTAACAATATACACCTGAATAGCCAGGTGGTAGCGGTTGATTTAAGAGATAAAACAGTAATGTTTAAAGGTGAGAAAAAAGAAAAATTTAGCAAATTGATATCTACTATCCCATTGCCGGAACTCGGCAAAATAGTAAGGCCGCTGCCGAACGATATAATAAAAAGTTTTAAACAGTTAAAATGGATATCAATTTACAATTTAAATTTAGGGTTAAAAACTAAAATCCACGTTCATCGACATTGGATATATTTTTCACAAAAGAGTATTCCCTTTTTTAGGACAGGCTTTTTCCATAGCTTTTCTTCTCACTTTACGCCGAAAGGGTTAGGGGCCATGTATGCGGATGTTTCTTATTCTAAGGACAAGCCAATTAACAAGAGAACAATCAATACCCGAATCAGAAAGCACTTAAGTTTCACGGGAATCATAAAAAGCGAGGACGAAATTTGTAGTGAGCATATAAATGACATAAAATATGGTTACCCGGTTTGTGATAGCGATTATACGCCAGCCCGGAAAAAAATATTAAATTTCTTATTAAAAAATAATATTATCTCCACCGGCCGATATGGCAGTTGGCGCTATATGTCAATGGAAGATGTTATTCGTGAAGCGAAAAAGGTCGCGGAAGATATAACATGATTATCAAAGATAGAATAGTTGCAGCATTCGGGGCAAGAGCTATTTTAAGGGAGATGGTGGCTAGGAAATTTAGAGCTAAATACTCCAGGGCGCTGTTAGGAATTTGGTGGGCTGTTGCCACGCCTTTAATATTAGCCTTCAGCATAGACATAATTTTTACACATGTTTTTAAGGTGGATATTCATAACTTTACACTGTTTGTGCTTTCCGGAATTATCCCTTGGCTGTTTTTCTCAAATACAGTAATGGATGTAACTAATTCTTTTACTGCAGATTCCGCGCTTCTAAAGCAAGGAATATTCTTAAGGGAATTTACGCCGATTTCTTGTGTCCTCGCGAATTTCCTGAGTTTTTTAATAGGAGTTGTTTTTCTCTTACCGATTTTCTTGGTTTCCAAGCCCCAGGTAATTAAGGTTCTGCCCTTTTTGTTGCTGATTTTTATTCTCCACTTAGGTTTTATCACGGGGTTAGGAATGCTACTTTCTACTCTTAATGCTTTTCATGATGATTTAGTGCACTTTTTTTCTGTAGGCCTTATGCTATGGTTTTGGATTACTCCGGTATTCTACACTTTAGAGATGTTAAATTTTCCTTACCGCTGGATATGCTTATTTAACCCTTTAACTTATTATGCTATATTGTATCGCCAGGTTTTGTATGAGGGGGCTGCTCCGTCATGTAATATTGTATGCATATCGTTTTTAATTTCAGTGGTTTTTTTTATCGGAGGATATCGGTTTTTTATAAGGAAAGAAGCCGAATTATTTAAAAAATTATGAAAATAATAAATTTTAATAATGTTTCCGAGAAGTATAAGATAAAATTTATAAAACAAAAAAAAGTTTATTGGGAAGAGGTCTGGGCATTAAGGAATATTAATTTCCAGGCTGCAAAAGGTGACGTTATAGGTGTTATCGGCAAAAATGGGGCAGGTAAAACAACTTTTCTAAAGCTTATAGCCGGGATGCTTATACCTGACAACGGTGATATTCACATAAAAGGCAAGGTGTCGGCCTTAATGGAGCTGGGGGCAGGGTTTAATCCTGAGTTTACAGGAATAGAAAACATTAAACTTAATGCTGCTATTTATGGGTTAACTGATGATGATCTAAAGCAAAGAATGGATGGTATCGTAAAATTCGCGAATTTAGGTAAGTTTATCAACGCGCCTATCAAATATTATTCACAAGGTATGTATATGCGGCTTGCCTTTGCTTTGGCAATATTTGTAGAGCCTGATATACTTTTAATAGATGATATTTTAGCTGTGGGCGACGAGGAGGCACAGCAGAAATGTATTGAGAAGATATTTGAGCTGAAGCGGGCGAACAAGACAATTATTCTTGTTAGCCATAATATGACAGTAATAAGCAAGTTATGTAACCGTATAATTCTTCTGGAAAAAGGAAGTATTGTTCAAGAAGATTTAACCAAAAAGGTTGTACCGTATTATTTGGAAACCATAGGAGACGAAAAAGGCATCGCGGTATTGAAGAAGGGTAAACTCAGGATAATATTTAATAATGGCAAAGTAGTTATTAACTATAATGATTTTCCTATTTCTGAAACCACAGGCGGGCACTCATCTTTTTTTGTGCCTTCGCTTAGCAGTTGGTTTTCATCTTCTGACCTGACATGGCAAATAACCAGTTTTGACACTAATAAGATTATTGCGGAAGGTAGATCGCGTGAAGGAGTTCTCCTGCAGACATGGGTGATGTATATAGAAAGAGATTATTTTAAATGGCAAGTAGAGATAAACGACAAAACCGTTAAACAACAGCACGCCAATCTATTGCTTATCCCTCAGTACAGTGAATGGGAAACATTGGATGAAAAAGGCGATTTTCCGTGCTTTAATTCTAAGTCTACTTGGCACGATTTAGGCGTTAATAGTTATCCCGCCGCTACATTGGCTTTATCGAGTGGCTTGGAGGATCGAGGTTGTCCCGGTCTTATGATAGAGCAGGAAGATGAAAAGGAGAATTTTAAGATATTTAATACAGGTTATGTTCAAGAGGCGCGGGTTATTCAGTGGAGTTTGAGTTTAAGCAGTAGAAATCTTACTAGCATAAAGCTATTTTCAGATAAAGGTCAATTTATAAGTTATATCAAAAATAAAAAACAAAAGCTTTTTCAAAAGAAAAAGCGCGAAGAACAAAGACTGCTTAGCAAGCAGCGAAAAGAACAGGCTCTTCTGCGCGCACAACGCACTATTTCCAAAGGCAGCCTGCGCCTCTATGCTGACGTAGAAGCAAAGGCTATAAGGCTCTTTTACAAGGACAAGGAGATTACTGAGGGCGTAGGCCTACATAGCTCTTTTCTGATTAAAAATACCTGGCATGACCTAAGCCCATGTCAGTGGCAGGTAAAGAAGCAAAAAAACTCTGTTAACCTATACATTTATCGGGAAGAATTAAAATCGAAACAGATATGGAGATTCTCCTTTAAGGATAACGTGCTTCTTTTTAGCGTCGATCTTGAAAACTTCCAGCTGATCGATCTTAAGCTTTTTAAGTTCGGACTGCTTCTTAGCCCTCAGTATAAAAACCTATTCTGCGGCCGCCAGCAGGATAGATTTCCGCAAGAATTCAATAATTGGCAGGATATGATCTTAATAGACCCTGTAGCTAAATTATGCGGAGTAAGAAAACATGGTGACCTTCCGGCGGTCATATTAGAGAATAACAAGAATTACAGCTTTATCGTACAAAATAGCGATAAGCAGTCAGAATGTCGTGTCTTACAGTTAGGTTTTACTAAGGATAGGTTCCAGCAGAAAAAAAGTTCTTTCTCAGCCTCTCTTTACTTGCTTGAGGATGAAAGCTTAATAGATGATTACCTTAAGAAAGAGGAAGAGAAGTTATTTAAGCAACAGGAAGTAAAGAAGCAGCGGTTACTTAAGTTGGAAAATATAAAGATACAAAGGCTTCTAACTAAGAAAAAGCGAGAAGAGCAAAGACTTCTTATTAAACAGCAAAAAGAACAGATTCTTCTACGCGCACAACGCACTATTTCCAAAGGTAACCTGCGCCTCTATGCTGACGTAGAAGCGAAAGCTATAAGGCTCTTTTACAAGGACAAGGAGATTACTGAGGGCGTAGGCCTGCATAGCTCTTTTCTGATCAAAAATACCTGGCACGACCTAAGTCCATGTCAGTGGCAGGTAAAGAAGCAAAAAAACTCTCTTAACCTATACATTTATCGGGAAGAGTTAAAATCGAAACAGATATGGAGATTCTCCTTTAAGGATAACGTGCTTCTTTTTAGCGCCGACCTTGAAAACTTCCAGCTGACCGATCTTAAGCTCTTTAAGTTCGGACTGCTTCTTAGCCCTCAGTATAAAGACTTATTCTGTGGTTGCCAGCAGGATAGATTTCCGCAAGAATTTAATAATTGGCAGGATATGATCCTAATAGATCCCGTAGCTAAATTGTGCGGAGTAAGAAAACATGGTGACCTTCCGGCGGTCATATTAGAGAATAACAAGAATTACAGCTTTATCGTACAAAATAGCGATAAGCAGTCAGAATGTCGTGTTTTACAGTTAGGTTTTACTAAGGATAGGTTCCGGCAGAAAAAAAGTTTTTTCTCAGCATCCCTTTACTTGCTTGAAGATGAAAGCTTAATAGATGGTTACCTCAAGCAAGAGGAAGAGAGGTTTCTTCAAGAGCATACTATCTGTTCTAATGATATCAGGCTGTTTGTTGATATAGAGCACAAGGTTATAAGGCTATATCATAAGAACAGAGAGATTACTTACGAAAACGGGATAAACGGTACCTTCTTATTTAAAAACGATTGGCATGATTTACCTTCCGGGGAGTGGACATCCCAAAAGGTTTCTAACAACAAGCTTCTCTTAAATGTAAATCACGAAGACTTGTTTATGCTGCAAACATGGACATTTGTTTGCCAAAAAAATACCTTATTGATTAGCGTTAAGGTTAAGCATAGCAAGCCGGAATTGATCCCAACTCAGTTTATGCTTTCACTGTGCCTACCCAGTAGATATAAGGGGTGGGAAAGCGCTTACGAGCACGGAAACTTTTCAAATGAACAGTATATCGGTGATATTGCCCCAGTCAGATTAAAAGATAACAAGATAACAGAAATACTACTTAAGCCAAACAGCAGAGAGAACCTGCCGAAGTTAATGTTTAGCATTCTTTCTCAGCCAGGAAGACGAGCGATTAGTATTCACAGGGATAAACAACAAAACGATAACATTCTTTGCATAGACTCCTTGTTGCTAGCATATGATAAGGAAAAACTGACAGAGCTTGACTATGCCACCTGTTTTGAAGGGAAAATAGTTTTAGCAGATACTATAGACATAAGGAGAAACGTTAAAAAACCCGGTTCCCTTAAGCTGATTGATGGCAATCTGGAATTTATTTTTAATCAGGGCAAGGGGGAGATATTGTTAAGTGGCAAAGAGCTGACATCAGGATTAGGGGTATATACCTCAATACGATCCTCAGGCGTTTGGCACGACTCCTATCAGGCTTTTTGGCGAATTAGCAATAGCAGCAACAATGTATTGAAAGTGATAGGATATTGGCCAAATATTGCGATTTCACAGGTTTGGCAAATTAGCATAGAGAGTGGTAGTGTAATTTTATGGGAAGTAGATATGGAGGTTTCAGAACAACTAGATTTTGAGATATGCCAGGCTAATATCATGCTTTGCGCGAAGTATAAAGAATGGTCAGCTCCTCACAATATACACGGAGATTTTTTAGATGAATATACCAAAGGATACGATATCTTGCCATTTAGATTCTGGTATGGAAAGGCAAAAGAGATTTGGGCCAGAGCAGAGAGTTTGCCTGCCATCTGTTTTATAAATGATATGAAGAAAGACAATATGCGGGCGGTTTTAGAAAACACAGATGATTTATATCGAGCAAGATTAATTCAGTATCAAAGATCTGATACTAATAAATTGCCGCCAGGAACGTACCCATATTTTAAAGGAAAAATAAAGATTAAGCCCCAAAAATTATTAGCAAATAGGAAAGGTTAAGATTTTAGCATAAGCGGCAAAGGTGCCTGCTTTAGGAAAATAGGAACAATATATGATTGAAATAGGGAATATTAAAGTAGCCTGTTCAGATTTAGGAATAAAGCTTTATTGGAACAATATTGAAGTTACCAGCGGAGTTGGCTTAAATGTAAGTATTAATACACTTGGCTTATGGACCGATTCTTCAAATGCGGATTGGGTAATTCTGGATCAACGGGACAATAGTTTAAAGGTTAAAGTGACTTTCAATGAGCTTCCCTTAAACCAGGTTTGGAAAATAAAAATAATAGATGATTGCCGGATATCTTTAAATATAGAAGTTGAGATAGAAGAATGGTTGCATATTGATGAATTTCGAATAGTATGTTTAGCTAGCCCCAGTTATAAAGCTTGGGTCCAGGATTTTCGCCAAGGAGACTTTCCTTGCGCAAGTAAAGATTGGCAAGGCCCCCCAATGGATGATGCCCCAGTTTCTTTGGTGGGGGTAAGATTTCCTGTGGAAGGTCGTTACCTGCCTTCTTTGGTATTAAAATGTCAAGATAGCAAAGATCAGGTATCCGCACTTGTCCAAAAGCCTCCCCAGGGTATTGACGCTCATATTGTAGGTTTTAGACGTGTAAGTTTAAAAGAAAATAATGACTACTCTCCCGGGAGCTACCATCTCTTTAACAGCGTAATAATTTTTTCAGAGAAAGATAATTTATTGGATCAGGAAATAGAAAATTTACGCAAAAGCAGTTTTAGCGCGGCGATAAGAAAGAAAGCAAATGTATCAAAGGTAAAGGAGAAGCCCAAAGTATTATTAGCCAATCTTCCGTGGCAAAAAAAAGAAAAATGTGGGGTAAGAGCAGGTTCCCGCTGGCCTCATATTAAAGACAGAAGCGAAAACAATTACCTGCCTTTTCCGTTTTTTCTAGCTTATGCCACCTCACTTTTACAGAAAAATAATATAGATGCTGATTTAATCGATTTTATCGCAGAGGCAACATGCGAAGAGGCCTTTTTGAGAAAAATATCCACCATAGATTGGGGCATATTTGTTGTTGAGACATCTATCCCTTCTCTTGATCACGATATGAAGATAATAGAGAAAATATCTTCTATGGGTGGCTTTATTATTTTGTGCGGCCCCCACCCGGAAATTTATAAGCCGGAATTTTTAAAAGATAACAACTGTATAGATTTTGTTTTGTTCGGAGAGTACGAATTTACGCTTCTCGAATTGACTGAGGCTGTCATGCAGAATAAAGAGAATTTTTTATCTATAGATGGCCTTATGTGGAAGGACCAAAATAACAACGTAATTAAAAACCGCCCTCGAGCACCCTTCAAATTAGATTTATTGTCATGGCCATTTAGGGGCAAGAGCCTTTCAATGGAAAAGTACTGGGATTTACCCGGAGATATACCACACCCATCAGCACAGATGGTTGCTTCTCGCGGTTGCCCTTTTGGCTGTAATTTTTGCTTATGGCCGCAGGTTTTTTTCAAAAATAAAGTTTATAGGACTAGGGATATAGATGATGTAGTCGCGGAGATGGAATATTTAATCGTTGAGCAGGGGTTTAAATCTATATATTTCGATGATGATACTTTTAATGTCGGCAAGAGCAGGATGATAAGCTTGTGTGACAAAATTATAGAGAGAGATTTACATAAGACTCCTTGGGCTATTATGGCAAAGGCTGATTTGATGGATGAGGAAATTTTAGACAAGATGAAAGAGGCAGGCCTGCACGCGGTTAAGTATGGAGTAGAAAGCGCTTCACAGGAATTAGTAGACAGGTGCGGAAAAAGCTTAGACTTAAAGAAAGCGATAAGAATCATACAATATACCCAATCATTAGGCATAAACGTTCATCTGACTTTTTCTTTTGGGCTTGCTGGAGAAACAAGAGAAACGATAAAAAGTACTATAGACCTTGCTCTCAAATTAGACCCGCACTCTGTGCAGTTTTCCATAATTACGCCTTTTCCGGGAACAGCGCTTTTTAAAGAGCTAGATGTCCAAGGCAGAATTTTAACGAAAGATTTTTCTATGTATGATGGACACCATAGTTGTGTCTTCCAGCCCGACAATCTTTCTCCCGCTGATCTAGAAGAGGCAAAACAATATGCTTATAAGTTGTGGGCAGATTATAAGAGAAAAAAAAGAGGGTTTTTAGGAGACGCGAAAAAATTCTTTTATTACTGGAGAGAAAACGGTCTGGATGGCGCCTTTAGAAAAGCAAGGAGCTATTTGAAATATTTTTATTTTGACAGAAAGCGCTTTATAGGAAAAATATGAAAAAAGACGCGGATATTTGGAAAAGGATATCGCATGGGATAAAAGACGGAAGGAAGGCGTTTTGCGGCCCCCATACTGTACAGATAGATTTGACTGATAAATGTAATAGTACCTGCATAGGCTGCTGGGTCCATTCGCCACTGATCGATAAAAGGGAAGTTTTTCCAAAAGGGCATAAAGAGCTCGATTTCAAGTTAGTCGAAAAACTCATAAACCAGTTACACAGTTTAGGCACAAGAGAGATAATCCTTTCTGGCTCAGGGGAGCCGTTTTTATATCCAAAAATAGAAAAGATAATAAAAATAATTAAATCGAAAGGCATGTATCTAAACATAATTACAAACGCTACATTATTAGATGAAACGATAGCTACAATCCTTGTCAGGTATAAAGTTGATTTAATTACAGCAAGTGTATGGGCCGGAGATCACATAGCGTATAGCGCGACTCACCCCGGAAAAACAGTTAAGGATTTCGGTACAGTTAAAAAGAACCTAACGAGACTAGCCTCTTGCAAAAAGAAGCGAAATTCTTTAATCCCGCATCTTAAATTATATAATGTAATCTGCAATAAAAATTATACCGATATAGAAAATATGATAGAGTTTGCTAAGCATGTTGATGGTGACTCCGTAGAATTTCAGGCCATAGATACCATCCAAGGAAAAACGGATAGGTTATCTTTAAGCCAAAGCCAGATTAACGAATTAGTATCTATATTCGAAAAAATATCTGATAGAAAGGATTTTATACGTTCTGAAATTAAAGATATGGATGGGTTTCTGCACGCTAAAAACGATATAGAGGAGCAGGACTTTGGCAAGCTTTGGAAAAATTATAAAGAAGGATTCACTGTTCTTGAAAAAGCGAAGAATATTGTTTGCCCGGAAGGAAATTTATGCAGAAAGGGAGAGCGCCTTAGTGTAAAAACTTCTTCCGCGCATTCTCAAGATGCGGTTTTTAAATTTTTCTTCGAAACAGAAAAGTGCGAAGTTTGTAACAACCTTTCCTCTTGTTTCCCATTTAAAAAATGTTTTGTGGATGTGAATGTATTAAATATATTAGGGGTTAGATCGTTCACAAGAAAGGTGCTTTCATCTAATGTAGATGAAACTTGTGGCAAACAGATAGATGCTATACCTTGTTATATAGGGTGGTATTACGCGCGAATTCTAACTGACGGAAGCGTTATCCCCTGTTGCAAAGCGGCAAAATTTTCCTTAGGTAATCTTTACGATAACGATTTTAATACGATTTGGCACTTGCCCTTGTATGAGGAATTCAGGTTTAATGCTAAGAATTTGACGAAAAGAGATCCATATTTTTCCAAGCTCAATTGTATTAAAAGTTGTGATAACTGGGGCATGAATCTGGAAATCCATAAAAAATTTTCTCAACCAGAGAACATAAAACCGGATAGATCGTTTATTAAACATACGATTACTATTAAAGCGAAAGATTTTATTAAGGGCAATATTAACGCTACCGGAGAACATGATTTTGGCAATGATATCATAATAGATGGAGGCAAAAAAAGCGGTTACGCTGAATATAAGATTGTTGTAGCAAGAAGTGGCGCATATGGTTTGTACTCAAGATATGCTTGTAATGTTTTTCGGCCAGTTGATATTTATTTGGATAACGAGCTGGTAAAGAAGGATGGTTTAGGTTTTTTGACAGGAGGTTGGACATCCCAATATTTAATGTGGAATAAAGAGGCGGATATTAATCTGGAAAAAGGAGAACATACCTTAAAAATCCAATCCGCAGGCCCTATTCCGCATATAGAAAAATTTATGGTTACCAACGAAAGAAATCCCGCGTGTATTTCAGGCGGGAGAAACTCTTTTAGCTATTTATCCTCAGTAAAAAAAGTCATATTGCGCGATGGAATAAAGGAGGCAATGAAAAAGGTAAAAAGAAACTTAAAGGTGCGTTATTTGAAGGATAGGTATCTGGAGATTTTAGGCATATATGATAAAACGTATGGCTACAAAGGGCCGTTTCATGTTCAGATAGATCTGACTAATAACTGTAACAACGAATGTATCGCTTGTTGGTGCAATTCTCCGCTTTTTAAAGTACCGCGTTTATCTCAAGAAGAAAAGGAGCAGTTTTTGCCTCTTGAAATGGTTCGGGAACTTTTGGATGATATATCTTCCATGGGTGCGACAGAGGTGTATTTTTCAGGTAGCGGTGAACCATTCATGCACCCGCATATCATGGAGATTCTAACATATGCTAAATCTAAGAATGTAATTTGTCATGTTAATACGAATTTCACATTACTAGATAAGAAAAAGTTAGACAGGCTCATTGATATAGGGGTAGATTTTCTTACTGTAAGTACATGGGCAGCAACTGCTATGACTTATATCAAGACCCATGCAAACCGTACAGAGGCTGATTTTAATAAGATAAGGGAGAACCTTATTTATTTAAATACAAATAAAAAAGATAAGCCCAGGGTTAAACTTTATAACGTAATATTTAATATGAATTATTTCGAGGTGGAAAAGATGGTAGATTTTGCGGAGGCTACTAAATCAGAATCCCTGGAATTTACTCTAGTTGACATCATGCCCAATAGTACAGATGTTTTGATCTTGGATAAACAACAGCTTGCTCAATTATCGCATTTATGCATGGGGATTCAATCAAGGCTGAATGCACAAGGCAGGACTAAAGATACGAATGTTTTAATTTTCCAATTCGAACAGTTTTTAAGAAGAATTTCCGTATCTAGCGATGTGTTTGACGCGAAATATGACAGAAATATTATTGATAGCATGCCTTGTTATATAGGATGGCTTTTCGCGAGAATAATACCTAATGGAGAGGTTCACTCATGCTTGAAAGCACACAGAATTCCAACGGGCTCACTGTACGCAAATAGATTTTCTGAGATATGGAATTCAGAAAAGCAAAAATATTTTAGAAAGAAGACTTTAGTATGTGAAAAGAGCGACCCATTTTTTAAGCTTATAGGTAATGACTCGAATACGAAAGAAGCAGGCTGTTATAAAAGCTGCGATGATATAGGCCGGAATACCTGGATGCACAACCGGTTAAAGATGCTAAGTTTTCCTGAGAAGTTCTTACTTAAAATCCTTGCTAATATCCTGCGTATTGTACGGAAAATAAGTCCAAAAAATAGCAATAATTATCTAGGGCATTACAGAGACCCGGTTATCGCGGGGGTCATACATGGTAGAAAGGCGTTTACCGGGCCGGAACAAGTAGTGATAGATATTACTAATAGATGTAATTTAAGATGTATCTCATGTTGGCTTTATTCGCCCCTGTTGAATAAGAACAAGCCTTCCAAAGAATGGCTAAAAAAGGAGCTGCCGAAAGACGCACTCTACAGGTTGATAGACGATCTGGCCTCTTTAGGAACGAAAAAAATTCGTTTTACCGGCGGTGGCGAGCCTTTCATGCATAAAGATTTAATGGAGATAGTGGGATTTGCCAAAAGAAAGCGGTTAGAAGTGGCGATAACAACAAATTTTGGCCTTCTTTCCAGGAAGCAGATAAAAGAGCTTATAGATCTAGGCATAGAGGAATTGTGTGTAAGCATTTGGGCATCTAATCCGCAGGTTTACGCAAAGGTCCATCCGGGGTCTCCTGCTGTATATTATGAAAAAATAATAGAAAACCTTACCTATCTAAAGGATATAAGAAAGCATGTTACTCACCTTACTTTCGCTAATGTGATTATGAGCAATAATTTTCAGGATTTTGATGGAATGTACGAAATGGGGACTCGATATAAAGCGGATGCTATTTATTTTACTCTAGTGGATACGTTCTCAGGCCAGACTGATGCTCTTTTGTTAAGCGCTGGAGAACGAGAGCAGCTATTAAGGAAGGCCCATGAAATTGAGAAGAGGAGTAAAGATGATGATATATGCCTTGAATTTTTTGATGGTTTTTTAAGGCGCTTGTCCATGCCAGATGAGGATTTTAGTAACGGAGAATACGATAAACTAGCAATCAATAAGATACCTTGCTATGTTGGCTGGATATTTGCTAGGATTTTAGCGGATGGAAGTGTTGCGCCTTGCTGCCGCGGAGTTAAAAAGATAATGGGCAATATAAATAAAAAATCTTTTAAAGATATTTGGTTTTCTAATAAGTATAATGAATTTCGGTCAAAAGCAAAATATTTGACAAAAGAAAGTGGCTATTTTAAGGAGATTGGATGTTTGAAAGAATGTGATAATTTAATGCATAATCAGGAAGCCCATAAGAAACTGGGTAATTTAACAAAAAACGCGCAAGGGAAATAAGCTCACCTCGGCTTTTTGGATGCCAAGTTAATGATTGCTAAGGATTTTAAAAATGACATAGTTCTTGTTCTGCCCCCTCCCGGCTGGCAAAAAACCCTTCCGATAGGATTAGGGTTTTGTGCCGCATATTTAAAAAAGAATGAGTTTTCATCTGTCATATATGATGTTTCTGTTGAGATGGGAAAAGTAGTTCAAAAAGACGATTATGATTATCTTTGGGGGCTAAAAGCAAAAAATATTTGGTTAGATAACGCAATTTTTGATATGTTTGTTAAAAAATATGACAACGCAATTCAAGGATGCGTAGATCATATGCTTTCGTTCAAATCGCAGATTATCGGGTTTTCAGTTATACATCCTAAGCAGCTTATCACTTTAGAGCTTATACGCAGGATTAAGAATAGAGATTCTTCAATCACAATAATTGCAGGCGGGCCAGCTTGTTTTTACGACGAAGACCGTAGAATGCTCGAACAGAGCAGAATAATAGACTTATTCGTATTAGGGGAGGGCGAAAAAACACTGTGCGAAGTTATAAACTGTATTAAGACTAACAAAAAGCTTGATAACGTAGCAGGCATTAGATGTGTGAATTCTGATTATAAGGATTACCTGCCAAGAGAAGCAATAGAAGATTTGGATTGTCTACCCTTCCCTGTATACCCGGGGCTGGATTTTGACGATTATCGCGCTAACCCTGTTCCGCTTTTTTGGAGTAGAGGCTGTTTTGGCAATTGTTCTTTTTGCGAAATTAAAAATGTGTGGAATTCCTATAGAATAAGGAGTGCGGAAAACATTTATGAGGAAATTAAGTTTTATGTGGAACAGAAAGGAGCAGTATGTTTTTCGGTGTTTGACTCTTTAATGAATGGGCGGCCAGAAATTTTGGAAAAAGTATGCGACTATATTATACAGCATAGGTACAAAATATCTTGGAACGGAAATATTGTTTCATTGCCCCAGATGAGCGAGAGGATTTATTCGAAGATGAAAATGGCAGGCTGTGAAGTCGTGTATTTTGGGCTAGAAACCGGCTCGGACCACATTTTAAGAAAGATGAAAAAACCTTTTACGTTACGCGAGGCTCAAAGGAATATACGATTGGCCCACGAAGCGGGCATCGAAACCTCAGTCAATTTTATAACTGGTTTTCCCGGTGAAGGGGAGTGCCATTTTCAGCAAACAATAGACTTTGTCCGGCTAAACAGTTTTTGGATTGACAAAGTTGACTTTATAACAGAATGCCAAGTTGCCAGAGGAACAGACTTATTCAATCACCCCGGTAGATATGAAATAATAGTTCCACATGATTGGCAAGGGTACAAATGGTATACAAGAAGAGGTGATAATACGATTCGCATGCGGCAAGAGCGAACAGCTCGATTAGGCAAATTCTTAAAGTTGTCGGATATTCAAATTAATACCGATTTCAACCTTGAAGACGGAAGCGAATGCATTAGAGATTCTGTAAAAAATAAATTGAAATAGTGCGATTATTTTAATTATGAGGTAAGTGATTTTATGTATAGAATGCGCGTTTATGCCTATTGATTTATAGTAGAAAGCGGAATTATATGAAAGACGTACTTTTATTTCCCAGGTATTTATCCATACAAACAACAAGCATGTGTAATGCCTCTTGCGTTTTTTGCCCACATCCTGCAGTAAGAGATTTATTCCCACACAGGATAATGAGTATGCCATTATACAAGAAGATTATTGACGAATGTAGCGGTTATAAGGATATCGAAAGAATTATTCTTTATATGAACAATGAGCCGCTGACAGATCCCGATATAATAAAAAGAATAGATTGCGCTAAGGAAAAAGTGCCGTGGGCAAAGGTTCACATTTTGACGAACGGTTTGTTGCTTACGGACGAGATGGCGGATAAGCTTCTAAAATCCAGTCTCGACTGGATCGGAATAAGCTTCCATGGGATAAGAAAAGATACAATAGAAAGATCAATGGGCATAGATTATGACATAGCGCTTGAAAGGATTAATAATTTTATAAACAAGGCAGGATCGTGTAAAAATTTAAAAGACTACTTGATGCTGACTTTTATAAAACATAGATATTTAACTCTCGAGGAGAAAAAAGAAACAGAAGATTATTGGCGGAGTAAAGGTATCGAAAGGATAAGCAGTTTCGACGGACCGATTTCAAGAGCAGGTAACGTGCAAGACCTACCGGCAGTTCACAATAGAGAAAAGATAGTAGGCTGTGCCTCGATATGGGCCGACGAGATGATCCATATTGTTGAAGACGGCAAGGTAGTTTTGTGCTGCATGGATTGGAAAAGAGAGGTAATTTTAGGTGACTTAAACAATGAAAGCATCTTTGAGATATGGAATAAAAAAAGAAAAGAAACATGGAAAATGATTTTAGGAAAAAGCAGTATGCCGGATAAATTTTTGTGCAGGCACTGTGAAGAATCGATCGTAGAGAAAGCAATAAAGAATGAGGTTTTGCTTATATTGCTTCCACCGTGGGGGGTAGACACGCCTTATTTGGGTTTAGCTTGCCTAAGCACGTCATTAATGCGTGCGGATATTCCTGTTGAAGTTTTTGATATGAATATAGAGTTATACAACATTGCAGATAAGCGATACAAGTATTTATGGCATATGAATTATTCATACTGGTGGCGGAAAGCGGATAAATACCCCAATATTAGAGAAAAACTTGATAATCAGATTGAGGGCTTAATTAAAAAGATATTAGCCTCTCCCCAAAGAATAGCAGGTTTCTCTCTTCCTACAAATTGCTCGGATTTATTGCTTGAAGAGATAGTAAGGAGGGTTAAGGAGAGAGACCCGGAAAAGATAATTATATTAGGCGGCGTTTCAGTTTCTATAAGAGAGCAGAGATCAGACTTGCTTGGTAGGATTGAGCCATATGTAGATTATTGCGTTGCAGGAGAAGGGGAAGATATCCTTTGCAAATTAGCGGAAGCTATTTTTAATAACAAATTAGATGGCATAATAAAACTAAAAGGCGTAATAAAAAAGCATGAGTTCGAAGAAGTCAACGAGAGCGCGCAGATCGAGGATTTAAACACATTACCGTTTCCTTCTTTCGACGCGTTAGATTTAAAAAAATACAAAGTTGCTACAAGCTTGCCTATGGAATTTTCCCGCGGATGCGTAGGTCAATGCCCTTTTTGTGACTTTAGAAGCATATCGCCTGCTTTTAGGCCAAAACAAGCCCCTTATTTGCAGAACCAGATAAAATTTTACAAGGAACAATACGGTATTAACCATTTGAGCCTTTGCGATGCAGCGGTAAACGGCGATGTTAAAGTTTTAGCCGAAGTATGCGATTTGTTAATTAAGGATAATGTTTCTATAAACATTAGCGCGTTGGCAATCCCTCGCAGCGAGATGACACCAGATTTACTAAAAAAAATGAAAAGGGCGGGGTTTTATCGTTTGGAATATGGAATTGAAAGCGGCTCAAATAAGATCTTAAAAGTAATGCGGAAGATATTCACAAAAGAAATAGCTGCGAAAGTACTAAAGGATACATATGAGGCCGGCATAGAAACATATCTTTATTTTATGGTAGGTTATCCTGGAGAAACAGAAGCTGATTTTAACGAGACAAAGGAATTTCTTAGGAAAAACGCTAGATATATTACTACAATAAAGTCGATAAACCCCCTCTATGTCATGGCAGGATCAGAACTATTTTGTAATTCCCAAAAATACGGTATTTCATTTCACAATCTTCAGGATAAAGACAGAGAGTGGTTTGTGGGGCATGAGAATACCTCTGATATCCGTAAGCAAAGAGTGCTGGAACTTAAAAGATTAGCCATGGAGCTTAAAGTTCATTTTACAGAAGAGGCAGAAGCATTAGAATGTACTTTGGACTCATTGGGAGAGAAAAATATCAGTGCGCATCAGGTAGATAATGATATTAAGGTATACGCTTATGATAATACCAAAACGGATATTATTTTAGCGATATGCCCGCCATGGGGTCATGAAATGCCCCCATTGGGCCTAGCTTATTTAGCTACCTTTTTAAAACATAATGGGTTCAGCGCGGAAGTTTTTGATCTTAATATTGAAGTATATCAAAATGCGAATAAAAAGATCAGGGAACTTTGGAAAATAGAAAGCCTAAAATGCTGGCAGGACAAGGCCTTATTGCCCGAGCTATTAGATATTTTTAATGATGATATTAATCATTTTGTAGAGAAGTTAGTAAATTCCGATTCACAATTTATAGGTTTTTCAGTGAACGAGGCAAATATTATCTTAACTATCGAGGTTGTTAAGAAGATCAAGAGCAAATGTTCTGATAAAATAATTATATTTGGTGGCCCGGGCTGCTATTGGGGCTACTACAAGAATCAGGATCTCCCATCAGGGATATATGATTACGATACAGACGCGTTAAGGATAATCCCCGGGATGATTGACGTCTTTGTACGAGGTGAAGGGGAATACGCTTTACTTGATGTGTTGACTGCGTATAAAAATAATTTATCAAAAGCTATCCCTGGAACTATTGCTTTCGAACATGGCAGATATATCAACCACGGGCTAAGAACGCCCACGAAAAATTTAGATGACCTGCCTTATCCTACATTTGAGGAATTTGATCTAGGTAAATATTCAAAAGAAATAATACCATTATATCTTAGCCGTGGGTGCATCAATAAGTGCAGTTTTTGTAACGACCATGTCATATCAGTCCCATACCGTACTCGCTCGCCAAAATATGTTATGGAAGAAATCCTTTTTCACTATCAAAATGGTGCTCGCAGCTTCTTTTTTTGCGATCTCTTAGTCAACGGTAATTTAAAATATTTAGAGCAACTATGCGGTCTTATTGTGAGTTCTAATATCAATATAGATTGGACAGCCCAGGCCGTAATAAGAAAAGGCATGAACGCAAGCTTATTACAGAAATTGCGTGATAGCGGATGCGGTTCACTTGTATATGGGGTGGAGAGTTTCTCAGATAATGTTTTAAAGATAATGAATAAATCCTATACGCCCGAAGATGCTGTTGAGCAGCTAAAGAATACGCAACGCGCCGGAATTAAAACACTAATAAATATTATTGTCGGGTTTCCCGGTGAAAGTGATAATGACTTTGAGGTGACAAAAAAGACATTTAATAACTACCATATGTATATAGATGAAGTATCTTCAGCTCAGATATGCCATCTAACGCCCGGTTCTGATATAGATATAAATCCGGATAAATATAATATTGTGCGCCCTGTTGAAGGCGGTTGGTTTAAGTGGTCAGACGAAGCTACGCATGATTATAGCATACGAGAAAAAAGATTAAATGAGCTTGTTGACTTGATTAAGAATGCCAAAAAGAAACTGCTTTTGACAAATCTTTACGAAGAAAAGTTAGAAGAAGAAAAGAGGTCTTTGAAAGATGAACGTAGAAATGAAAGCCGAAGTAATAAAGCGTCTGAAAAAAGAATAAGTGAAAAATCTATTGCGAATAGTAAAGAAGCTGCGCATTATGACTTTATGCTTGTCAGCCTACCCCCATGGGCTCAAGAGAACCCGCATATAGGGATAGGGTATTTAAACTCCTATTTGCGTAGCAATAACGTAAGTGCTATGGTGATGGATTTAAATAAGAGTTTTTATTTAAGTCACCCGGACTTTAGGATGCTTTGGCACGTTGAGAATAAAAGCTTTTGGTCGAATGAAGATACATTTCCATTGATCCTTGAGATATTTAAAGTGGATATCGAAAATGCCGTTAATGAGATAATCAAGTATGACTGTGATATTTTAGGGTTTTCAGTAATTGACCCCAAGGAAAGGTTAACTATTGAATTTATAAAAAGAATAAAGGAAAAGTTTTCCAAAACTAAGATAATCTTAGGCGGACCCGCTACCTCTACTCAGGAACAAAGGAAGATTTTTCTTGATAATATTAATAACTATATAGACGCTTTCGTGGTAGGCGAAGGCGAGGAGACTCTTTTTCATCTTGTAGAGAGTATTAAGAACAAGAGAGATATAAAGAATGTAGCGGGATGTTTTGTAAAGAATAACGAAAAATGGGTATATAAAGAAAGAAAGCCTATAATGCCTCTTGATAAAACGCCGTTTCCAACATATGAAGAGTTTGATATGACTCTTTATGGCAAATCTCTTCTTGTTGAGTGGTCCAGAGGGTGCATCGGCAAATGCGCTTTTTGTAAAAACTGGCGTTTATCCTCTTCTTACAGAAGCAGGAGCGCGGATAATATCGTAAGCGAGCTAATATATCACAGTCGAATCAACGGCGTAAATGATTTTACTGTAACAGATAATATTTTAAATGGTGACTTAGGCAATTTAGAGAAGGTTTGCGACAAAATAGTGGAAAAAAAATTAAAAATAAAGTGGACAGGCCAAATTGCTCCGCGAAAAGAGATGAGCTATAACATTTTTAAAAAAATGAAACATGCGGGCTGTTATAAATTACAGATAGGATTGGAATCGGCATCGGATAAGGTTCTAAGACTAATGCATAAGACATTTACCGCCGATATCTCTGAGCAGAATATCAGGTCTGCTAAAAAAGCGGGCATAGAGACAGAAATATTTGTTATGATAGGCTTTCCCGGCGAAAATGACTATGATTTTAATAGAACTTATAATTTTATAAAGCGAAATCAATTTTATATAAATACAATTAAATCTATCAATACGCTGCATTTGGTTGCGGGAACCGAGGTTTTTGAAAAAGGAAGTGATAGCTTCGGCATGAAGAGTTTGCCCAGAGAAAATTGGCATTATTTATGGGAGACCCGTAAAGGTAATACGTATAAAATAAGAAATAAGAGGGCCAAAGCATTAGTAAGTTTGGCCGGAGGTTTGGGAATAAGGGTAATGGAGACAAATGTGGCTGAGGGTAAAGAGAGAACGTTTAAGATATCTAAGGAAAAGAACGCTTTATGCGATAATGTTTTATTACTTAAAAAATCAATACAATCTTTACAAGTATTGCCTCAAGGCGAGAAAGATGTAAAGAAAAAAAGGAGCTTATCAAGGAAGCTAATTCTTGTCTTTGTTACAATATTTATTTTGGCATATATCATTTATTTCTGGACTTACATGCTCCTAAGCAGTAAAATTTTATTAGGTGGGAAAAGGAGGTGAGGGAAGAGATATTTATAATGTATCGGTTCTGACTTAAAACATTAAACAATAAATTATTTAACTATAAAAGGAGGAGATAGCAATGACCAAAATGAATATTAGTGCGATGCCGATAGCCATTATGTTGGTTTTATTTTTTGTAACAGGGTGTCAAGGTCAAGGGGGCGATGGTGTGAATAAGCCTAGCGGTCCTATCGCAGAGCGTTGTACTCCAGAGGAAGAAGCAAAAATTAGCAATACTTTCGCTAATTTGTTCAATAAAGCTACAGGGCCAGAAACATTTACCTTAGAGGGCTTAGACAAGAATCAAATCAAAGAGGTTCTATCGCCGATTGCTTCTAAGCTTATCGCTGATACTCTTATAATAGTGAATAAAGATAGCAAAAAAACCTATTATACCGCCGATGTAGTAAATGCGCTCCCGTTAAACGTATACAAAGTATTACATAAAGAGGGGTTTGACTTACAACCGGCAGCTTCCTTACAATCGCCAGTAGAGAATATTTTATCTGGTAACCAGGTAGATGAAAAAAAAGAAGGGCAAGAAAAAGAACAGGAAGTAAAGCAGGAAGCAAAATAAGTCATTATAAAAACAAGCGAGGCATACAATTTAGTGATGTAAAAGTTGAATAAAAGTGTTACCCAGTTCGCTGTAAGCAGCTGTACTGATTTATTGCTATAGTTATGTTGCTCTGTTTGTATTGCCGATGTCTTGATAGATACTTAATGCCAAATTATACGATTAATATAACCACAACAAGGTAGAGATTTTATTGCTATATAAAAGTTTTTCAGGTATGAAATTACGAAATATCGGTTATAGTATTATTTTACTAAGTCTAATTATTATATTTAGTATATTTTTATGCGAAATATTTCTTAGATTCTACAATTATAGAATTAGCCCAATTTGCCCTAAATTCTTTAATCTTGATTTTTACCCTTATTATAAGATATCTAGCATTGATGGATTGATATACGAAATAGAGCCAGGCGTGAATATGCAAGATGACGCAATGTACGATTGTGCAATGCAAACAAATAGTTATGGGTTTAGGGAAAAGGATTATAGCCCTGAAAAAGACGCCGGTGTCTTAAGAATAGTTGGCATAGGTGATTCTATGTGTTATGGTGCATGTGTAGAATTCAACAGCAGGTTCTTGAAATTACTCGAGAAGAAGCTTAATAAAGATAATAACCTCAAATATAAACGAGTGGAAACTATAAATTGTGGCGTGTCAGGATATAACCTGACACAGGATTTTTTGAATTTGAAATATAAAGCGCTTAAATACAACCCTGACATAATAGTATGCTCTTTGTGGACTGACGATTTGCTAGCACCATACATACCATCTTTTTGCGGTCGTAGCTTTTTGGGGCGCGCGCAGAATTTCCTAATAACCTATAGCGTGTTATGGCAATTTTTATATTCTAGGTTTTATTGGCATGAAAGGTACGATTCTAAATATGTGGATAGGCATATTGAAAAAAACTTAGCATCACTTGAAAAAATAATAGATTTAGCATCGCGTAATAATATAAATATAATCTTTATTTTACATTCAACTTTGTCGCCAAATTATTCTTGGATGAAGAGCGATTATAGCGATATAGTTAATATTCTTAACGCAAAGAATATGCCCTGGTTCGAAATGCATCCTCGTTATATGGAATATCTTGGTAAGCGAAATATAAGTAGCATTGCTATAGCGCCCAATAACCCGCATCCAAATGCTGAAGGCAATAGAGTTATCAGTGATGCCTTATTAGAGCAGTTAAGGCTTAGAAAATATTTGTAAAGAAAAATATTTATTAACGATAGCAAGCGCGTTTTTTTATTTTGAAGAGACCATAATTAATATCAAGAGTTGATGCTAGCGGTTAATACTAGACTTAGAAAGTTTATAAATGGATATTGCTAAAGAAAAAAGAGCGATCTGTGCTAAATGCATTCTTCCGGAAAATAAACCTGATATATATTTTGATGATAAGGGCGTATGTAATATTTGTCGCCAGGCGGAGAAAGTAACTTCAGGGGAAGATTCTAAACATTTTTTAGAAACAGAGTTTGTAAAAATACTCAGTAAATATAAGGATAAACACCCCTATGATTGTATGGTCATGTGTAGTGGTGGCAAAGATTCAACAGCAAGTCTCTATTATATGAAAAAGAGATATAAATTAAATGTGCTAGCTTTTATGTTTGACCAGGGATTTGAAACCGACGAAGCCAAGGAGAATGTGCGTAATGCAGTTGAAGTTTTAGGAGTTGATTTTCTATTTTTTAAATCAGATTATATGAAGAACATGTTTACTAAAATGATCAAGTCGGATACAAAAGCGGTAATATGTCACCCTTGTTCTCTCTGGTATATGCAGCTCGCTTTTGATACTGCTAGGCGCTACGATATACCGATTATAATAGCCGGATGGACTAAAGGGCAGTCCGCAAAACACGAGGTAATAGCAAAAGGAGCTTGCAGCTTAAATGCGCCTGAATTTAGATCAATGGCTCTTGCCACAAAGAAGTTTCTGGATACACTGAGAAAGGATCCCCAGTACAAAGATTTTCCTAAAAGCATGGAGGATGTCCTAGTTAAGGCAGATAAGAGGCACAAGGCCTTGGTGTTGTCCCCGCATTGGTTTTTAAATGTTCACCCAGATGAGTATACAGCATTAATATCAAGGGAACTAAACTGGAAGTGTCCTGATGTGAGTTATCCTGCAAAAACAACAAACTGCTACATGAACTTTATCTCGGTATATCTTACACTTAAACATTATGGTTATACGCATTATCATGTAGAGGCTAGTAAGCTTATTAGGATGGGACTATTGGCAAGGCAAGAGGCTTTAAAGGGTTTAGAGATTAATTTTGACAAAAAATTATTAGATAAAATAAGCGCTAAGATTGGTTGTGGTGTAATCTAAATAAATTGATGCTTAATAAAATAAAGCTAACGCTTAAAAAAATAACACGAAAATTGACCAGTGCAATACAGAAGGTGTTGATTACTGTATTGCTAACTTTTTTTTACTTTGTTGTCTTTGGCATTACTTTTATCATTATGTATATCTTTAAGAGGAGTATTTTAACGGGCCACAATAAAGATGCACGTACATCATGGGTTCAAGCTGATGGTTATCAGGAGAATTTGGAGGAGAGCCTGCGTCAATCCTAACAAATGAAGGAGTGCTATGTTAAAGGTTGTATATATATTAAAAGAAACATTATATATGATTAGGAAACATAAGGTATATTTTTTAGCCCCCATATTTATCGTTTTGGCGATATTAGCTATAATTGCTTTTTATGTCGGCCCTAATATAATTATATCTTTTATTTATGCAGGTATATAATATTTGCTAAATTGCCTTGGAAGGTGCAATGAATATTTTAGGTATATCATGTTTTTACCATGATTCCGCAGCTTGCTTAATCGCAGATGGAAAAATAGTCGCGGCAGCGTCTGAGGAAAGATTTAATCGAAGTAAGAATTCCCCTGATTTTCCTATAAACGCAGTCAACTACTGCCTTCAGTCGCAGGATTTGACTATACTTGATGTAGATTATATCGCTTTTCACGAAAAACCTTTTTTGAAATTCCACAGAACAGTCTTGAGCCATATTCAAGCTTACCCATTCTCTTTTAAGAATTTTATGGATACTATGCCCCATTGGTTGCAGGACAGGCTTATTATGCCTTTGTATTTTGGAAAAGAATTAGGATTTAAAGGAAAATCTGTTTTTGTCAAGCACCACCTTTCTCATGCTGCAAGCGCATTCCTTGTCTCACCATTTGATGAGGCAGCAATTCTAACAGCGGATGGGGTAGGAGAGTGGGCAACAATGACCTATGGCTATGGAACAGGAAGCAAGATTACGATTCGCAGAGAGATGCGTTTTCCAAATTCTTTAGGCCTGTTCTATTCAGCTATTACTACATATCTAGGGTTTAAGGCTCTTGAAGGGGAAGGCAAGGTCATGGGATTGGCCGGTTATGGTAAACCCTGTTATATGGATAAATTTAGTGAGCTGATTAAAGTAAATTCAGACGGCAGTTTTTTCATTAATCATAAGTTTTTCGGCTTTAATAAAGGTTCGCAGATGTATAGCAAGGCTTTTGTAAAAGCCTTCGGAGCAATAAGAGAACCAGAAAGCAAGTTGGATCAGAGACATTGTGATATAGCCGCGACTTTGCAAAAAACAATGGAAGATATTCTGATTAAAATTGTAAATAACGTATATAAAGAAACAAAGACAAAAAATCTTTGTTTGGCTGGAGGGCTATTTCTAAATTGTGTCGCCAACGCAAAGATTCTGGACAGCACGCCCTTTAAGAAGGTTTTTATACAGCCGGCTACGGGTGATAGCGGTGGAGCTTTGGGTGCAGCATCATATACATATCATTGCCTACTGGAAAATGATAGGAAATTCGTGATGCGCGATGCTTATTTAGGCCCGGATTTCACTGATGCGCAGATAAAAAGGGCGCTGATGGAAAAAGAGTTAGATTTTAGAGAATTGAGTGATTCAGAGTTGTTCCGGTATATAGCACAATGTATATACGAAGACAAGATTATAGGTTGGTTCCAGGGCAGGATGGAGTTTGGCCCGCGTGCGCTGGGAAATCGTTCTATTCTGGCTAATCCTTGCAATCCAGACATGAAAGGCATATTAAATGATAAAGTTAAACATAGAGAATCCTTTAGGCCATATGCCCCCGCGGTGCTTGATAACAGGGCAGAAGAGTTCTTTAATGGAAAACAACATTCGCCGTTTATGCTCTTGGCCCCATCTGTTAAGGCAAATAAAGCAAAGATTATACCTGCGGTTACTCATGTTGATAATACAGCAAGAGTCCAGGTTGTTAGTAGAGATATAAACCCCAGATTTTACCAACTGATTAAGGAGTTTGAAACGATAACTGATGTCCCAATACTCATAAACACCTCCTTTAACCTAAGAAGTGAGCCGATAGTATGCAAACCGGAAGACGCTATTAGTTGCTTCAATAGAACAGATATGGATTATTTAGTTCTCAATAATTGTGTGGTGAAAAAACAAAGGGGATAGAGGTATGCATGCGTGGATTACAAGGATAAGAGAAAAACTCATTGTTTTCATATTAGGTCTTATTCTT
>Ga0222637_1000052_pt1 | contig 61999 bp, 62 predicted proteins | sample AntAcemetagen143_FD_181149 | JGI IMG/M metagenome (GOLD analysis project Ga0222637, IMG submission 181149) | Saline water microbial communities from Ace Lake, Antarctica - #143 | ecosystem: Environmental > Aquatic > Non-marine Saline and Alkaline > Saline | place: Antarctica: Ace Lake...
CTTGGCATGATGATGAACGTAATAAGGTGGAGTATGAGCTGAAGCTTTCAAAATGGAGCACTGCCGAAGCCGATGAAGATACCATGCACTGGAATGCCAATGTTTTTGCAGGAGGAGATTTCCGTTTAGGTCCGGCAACAGCGATCGAAGCCGTTGCTGATGGAAAGATCGCAGCTATCTCCATAGATCGTTTTTTAAGGGGCGAGATCATGGCCTCTACACCAAAATTCAATTCCCGCAAAGCCGATAAACTTAAAGATATGGATCCCGAGGAATTTGCTGATACACCAAGAAAAAACCGTTTAAAAGCTCGTGAATTATCAATTAAAGAGCGTGAATTAAATAATAAAGAGGTCGAACGGACTTTTTCGCAAGATGAAGCAAGTAAAGAAGCAGAACGCTGTCTGGAATGTGGATGTATGGTTAATACTTCTTGTTTATTGCGAGAATATGCCACTGAATATGGAGCATCTCAAGATCATTTTGCAGGTGAGTTGACCAAACATCCCATTGATGACACGCATCCTTTTATTTCACGTGATGCAAATAAATGTATCAATTGCGGACGCTGTATCAGAATTTGTGCGGAAGTACAAGGACCCGCTGTCCTCGGTTATATTTATCGTGGATTTGCTTCTGTAGTAGGACCGGAATTCGGTGAAAAGCTTGAGGATACAGTTTGTACGACCTGCGGTAAATGTATTGAGGTCTGTCCGACCGGTGCTTTATTACCGAAGACAAAGAACTATAAAGTCAATCCTTCCTATTTTGTCTCTCGGGATACACGCTGTACCGAATGCGGTGTGGCTTGTTTTGTAAGTCTTCATGAAGAAGGGGAAACCGTTCTTCGCGTTGATGCTCAGGAGGACAATGATTATAATGGCTTGGATATTTGCTATAAGGGTCGCTTTGAATGGCAAAATGTTGATTTGCAATATACGGCTGATTCTCTCCAAGAATTGAATGCTCCCAGTGACTCTGTACTGCTTATTTCTCCAAAGATGAGCAATGACATGATCAAAGAATCACTTGAATATGCTGATATAAATAAATTGAAAGTCCTTTGTACCGAAGTCGCTAAAGATCCAGGCGATAATCGTAATGAAATTGCAGGAATGAAAGATATTAACAATGCCGAAACCCTTGTGCTTGTAGGTGCGTTAAACCAAATGCTTAAAGCAAAAGTCCGGATAGCTCAGTTAAAAGGGGCGCGCTTGATCGTTGTTAATAATCCTGAAGATCGTTTTAATCATTTTGCAGATGAATCTTATGCAAAGATCGATCAATTAAAACTTGAGAACAAAGATACAAAGACAGTTTTCATTTATAATCGCGAATCAACTTTAAGTGAAGATAAAAAAATGGTTTGGAATTTGATCGATAAGATGCCCAAAGCTAAAGTCTGGGTTAATTCCGATTATCTTAATACACGGGGATTACTCGGCTTTGATATTCCTCTGGTAGAAGAATTAAAAGCTGAAAATGTGATCATATTTGGTGCAACGCCTGATAATGTAGAAGCTAAGAAGATATATCGTTTGCCTCTTAAAGCTTTTGGTGTAAAGGGAACCATCATTTCTGATACAAAAGAAGTAATTATTTTATAACGAAATGTAAAGACGCGATTAATCGCGTCTCATTCATATAAATAAAATAAGTAAAAGGCAGCTTCGGCTGCCTTTTTTTAATTATGCGCAGACCTGCCAGCTCGATGCTCCGTAGCCTTGGCGTAGGAGTAGTGCTGGCTGGTCGAAAGACACAGAAAACAGACACAAGGTGTCATCTCGACCGGATCCCGATGAATATCGGGAGGAGCGGAGAGATCTATTCATGATACGGAAATCGTTTAAGCGTAAATGTTTAAAAATGATGAATGATGAATTGTGGCAATATCCCCAAATCGATTGGCGAGAATAACGTGACAAATTTATTAAAACTCACAGGAAAATGCGTGGAATAATGCGAAAAACCACGCTTCTTTATGGCTATATTCACAGGATTCAATACTCCAAAAATTTTCAGTGAGGAAGGCCTCTTCAGTGAAGATGATATGTCAGATATTATCCTGAGATCCTTTTACCGGTACCTGAAGGATGAGGATATTAGGTATGAGGAGCAGTTGAGTGGTAAGTCGAGGTATAAGACATAGCCTTACCACCTAATCTGAGAAGAGGATAAGGGAGTTTTACTCATTATTCAATATTTTTGAAATAATCTAAAAATTTCTTTTGAGAAATATTTTTTTCTTTTTCATAAATATGCGTATCAGTACCAAGTATTTTATCAATATCTTCTTTAAGTTCAGGAAATGTTATTTTTAGTTTCCCAGCTTTCAAAACTCTAGTAATTTCTTTATCATCTTCGCTACCAATTATACTTCCACACCATTCTTCTATATTTTCTTTCCCATTTTTCCATACACTTAATGGTATAAACATCTCAGCTCGACTCAAAAGGAAATACACATCTCCCATAATAATATTCATTAAAGCTGTTCTGTAGTTTTTTAGTGCTTTGAGAGTTTTTGTATAATAATGACATCGCCTATATAATTTACAATAACTTAGTTTTTTTAGTGACAATCTATTTAATTCTATTATTGCCTCGTCATATCTTTTCAGGTTTAATAGTATTTGAACTTTTCCAAATGTTTGAAATTCTGGATCGTTTGAATATGACTGAACTTTCAATACTTCATTAAGCCATTTTTCTACTAATTCAGAATTATCAATAATATTTGAAGTTTTGACTAGGTTTTTAATAATTGTAGCAGATCTAATACCTTTAGGAGTTGAGATAGAATATGCTTTTTCAAATACCGACATCGCTTCATGGTAGTTTTTCTCTTCTAATAAATTAATTCCTTTTAACTTTAAGGTATCTATCTTTTTTAGATTATTATATCGTGGATCATGCGTCTTATTATTCTTTGCGGAAATAGATAGTTCATATGTTCTTTTATATTTTTTCTTACCTCTTTTCTTCTTTTTTGGAAAGAAAATCTTTAACAAAATAAATAAAATTACAATAACAATTAATATTTCCATATGACAAACCCCACTATATAAAAATTAACCATCTATTGATATTTCAACCGCTCAACTATCGTCCCCGGTGGGCGGTTTGTATTTATATATTTTATATGCTATTTTTCCAAACCATTTGAGAAAATTATTCATATCCAATGCAAGTCTTCGAGCTGAAAAGTTGATAATATTAATATTAGAGAAGTCAATTTCTTTTTGTTTGTTTTTAATCATGAATATTGTCATCTCTAAATCATTATTTGTTTCTGAATAACCAAAATGTCTCATATGTGTTTCGGGTATATGCATGAAATATTTATCTCTTAAAACCAAAAGAGGTATTTCAAACCAGTCTGTATTCTTTACAATGTATTCTTTATATTCTTGATGCAATTGATCTAATTTCTGATTATTTGTTTTTAGTTTATTTCTATGATCTGTAAAAGAACTATGGGTTTTAATCATATTTGTATTTAAAAATCTTGATGAAAGTGCGGTTGTTCTATCTAATAATATTTTACTGTAAGAGATTAGACTAATATAATCGATATCAATAAAATTTCTATTATTTAGGTATTCTTTAGCTATTTTTTTTTGTTTATCTGAATACTTTTTAACATATCTCAAATTGTCATATCTTCTTGCTCTGGAAATGTGTTTAAAAACTCTTTCGAGGCTTGAAATATACCAGTTATGAGCTTGATAATACTTTCCTATGTCATTAATAATAAAGCTTGAATCGGAGTTATCAAGTATATCAAAAAAATCTTCTAGATGGTTTAATGAATAAAGAGCTATAGCGTTATTAACATTTAGTGAAGATGATACAGGTTTGTGTCCCCATATAGAATCTGCATGTTCTCTAATATAATCTCTTAATTCCATGACTTTCTCAAAATAATCAAAGTTATTTATAATAAGGCACTACACACTCAATAAATTACTGTTCAGATTATCTCACCCCTCAGCCGGGGAGGATATTTAGAGTGGAATATTTACACCAACTCCATATCCCGGATTATCATTATATGAAAGAGGTTTAAATTTAACTAAAGCAATTTCAATATCGTCTTTTCTTTTGTTGCCTAAAAACCATAGAGCCACTCCAACACTTGCCGCAGAAGCTCCTCCACTCCCCAGTACAGTGCCGGCCAATGCTATATTCATATTTCGGTCAATATCACCAAAATCACCGTTCGTGATTCCATTTAATCCAACAAAATACATTATTCCACCAATCACTGTTGCTACTCCGCCGGCTATTGTTATTGATTTACCGGTTTCAAGAGTTTTTAATGATTTTTCTAAAGCTAGATCAAGTTGAGGTTCTGTCATCTTGCTAAAGTCTTCAACTGAGACGAAAAGATTACTATAATATTGCGCACTAAGGCTTAATGGTAAAACAATAATTAGCAATACAATACTCAATTTGATGATAATTGGGCTTTTCTTTCTTACCATAGTACTGATCTCCTAGTTGTAATTAGTAAATACTATGCAATTTGCACAAAATAATAGTTTTGAGCAAGTGATATTCTGTTTAAGGAGTTTAAGTTGTTTAACAAAGACATTAGTGGCATGATAATTGAATTTTCTGGTATGATAAGATCTAATAATTGAACAATACTCGTTAGGTTCTGTGTATTTCCTTGCGAGAAATATCCTACCCCTAAACCAATGATAATAATGGATATTAGTATTGATATTTCAGGTATTCACACATCTTGCGAGAATAAACTTTCGAATACTCGCAGTATAAGAGCCTTTGGCCGTTTAAAGTTTGAGGTTTAACGTTTAAGAGTTTAAATTCTTCAACCCCGCTGGGGTTGTGATTTCGTGGAGGAGCCTTTTTCTACTATATTCGACCCCGCTGGGGTCACCTTAAATATCGAACAAGGATTAACCCCACTACTTCGTCATCTGAGGGATACGCAGGGCAGGCGAACAGTGAAAGGCGAAGTGAATATTTACTTCTTATCTCGAATATCGATGTTCCTTGTTCTGAGATCAATTTTTCTTAAAAAAGCATATTCAACCCCGCTGGGGTTGTGATTGAGTGGGCCAGGCTCTGGTATATTCTTTCTCAACCGCTTAGAGGTCGTTAATAATATATTTATAAATTTGAAATAAATGCTTAGGAATCAGACATTTATGAAGGTATAATGCTGACCTAAGGATGTATTGTATAGACAAGATTATTTCACCCCTATATAAAAAACAATTATTGTTGTCCTACTGTCGTTAGACTACGTGCGTAAGTTAAATGATAGGAAATATAAAATTAACGCACAGATAAAGGAATAGATATGAACATCTATGTAGGAAATTTGAGTTACGAAACTTCAGAAAATGATTTACGCAATGTTTTTGGCGAACATGGAGCTGTTAGCAAGGTTAACGTTATCATGGACAAAATGACCGGAAAATCAAAAGGTTTCGCGTTTATCGAAATGGAAAATGATGATGAAGGCCAGAAAGCAATTGAAAAATTGAATGATGCTGATCTAAACGGTCGCAATTTGAAAGTAAATCTTGCTAAACCCCGTACTGAACGTCCTGCCCGTAATAACTGGTAAGCAAAGATCACATTTTATAAAGCTCTCGTTTTCGAGAGCTTTTTTATTTCCATTAGATTTTAAGCTATTGTTGCCACATGCCTAAATCAATTAACAAATAATTCATTGCGCGATGACCACAACGGGGGAGTTGAACAATCTTACCCGGCGGGGATACTATTCTTCGACCCCATTCGGGGTCTTAATTAAGATTCCTCAATAATTCATCATCCATCGTTAATAATTGTTTGAGATCTCTCCGCTGCGTTCTCTTCGTTCACTTCGGTCGAGATGACACTGCGTGTCTGTTAACTTTCGTCTCACGATTTACGTCTTACATTTTACGGGTAAGAAAAAAGGCCCCTCATTTCTGAAGGGCTCTATTAATTTCATTAGCGTGAACTTTGTGTCTTCGTGCACTAGTTTCTACTTTCTAGTTACTGCAGCTTCGCTGTAAGCATATCAAGATATTCCTGAAGAACTTCAGGTGTACGATCAGCCATATGTGCAATACGGAATGTCTTTTCCTTTAATGCGCCGTATCCGTTTGAAAGCAAATAGCCTTCTTCACCGGCAGCTTTAGCGAGGTCGCCAACAGAGATACCGCGTGTGTTCTTTATTGTTGTAACGGTATTGGAACGATAACCTTCACCTGCAAGTATTTCAAAACCGTTATCCAAAGCCCATTGACGAGTAGTTTCGGCCATAGCTGCATGGCGTGCGTAACGGGCTTCCTGGCCTTCTTCTTCCAGGATATATTTTAACTGCATATCTAAAGCGAACATATGCGGAATGCTTGGAGTCGTTGGATATTGATATGGTTTGGTCTTAACGAATTTATGCAGCGTGACATAATCGAAGTAAAATCCGCGATTTTTAATACCTTTGGCTTTTTCAATAGCTTCTTCAGTCACAGATGCCATTGACATACCGGGAGGCAGTCCGAGACATTTCTGCGTTGAAGTAATACAAACATCAATGCCAAGTTTGTCGACTTCGATCTTGACGCCACCCATTGATGAAACGGCATCGACCAGCCAGAGAACATTAGGGTATTTTTTACGGACTTCAGAGATCGCTTCGACGGGATTCATGATACCGGTTGATGTTTCATTGTGAGTTACACAAAAAACATCATATTTACCGGTGGCAAGATATTCATCAACAATTTCAGGCAGGGTAGGGTTACCCCATTCAACTTCAACTTTATCAAACGGAATGCCATTGGTTTCAGCTAACTGTGCCCAACGATTACCAAATGCACCCACAGAGAAAACAACCGCGCGTTTTGCGGTAAATGATCGGACTGCTCCTTCCATCAAACCCGTACCGGATGATGAGGAAAGAAGAATGGTGTTTTCCGTATAAAAGAGTTTCCGAAGATTGTCGGAAATACATTCCTGTAATACAGAGATGTCTTTGGTGCGGTGACCGATCATCGGTGTCGCGAAGGCATCCAGGACTTCCTGTCTAACATCTACAGGACCCGGAATAAAAAGCTTTTTAGCCATGGTTTTACCCTTTATGTTTTAGTGTTAACGACAAACAATTATACGATAAATATTTGTTACTACCAATAGTAATTCGTTGAATAATAAATAATATTAACAAATAGCAACAATTAGCATATATCAAAAATTAGTTCTTCGACTTTTCGTTTGGGTACATGATGGGTATCATCGGCATCGCGATAGTAGTGAGTATCACCAGATTCTATATCTTCAATGACTACTTTTTCAGCCGGTTTGCCCAGCGCGATCACAAGGGGGATATCATATTTTTCATTAATTGAAAATGATTCACGGATCTTTTCCCGCATGATTGATCCCAACATACATCCTCCAAAACCTTTATCAGCGGCAGTCAGGAGAATGCTTTGAGCGGCAATACCTACATCGACGCCGTATTTTTTGGAAATATCCGTATTGCAAAGGATGATAATATAGGAAGTCGGTCTTTCGTTTTTATTTGGACCGGACCAATCCTTTAAATATCCTGCCCATGCCGTAAATGGAAATATAATGTCACAGGTTTTTGTTGAATGCAATAGAATGAATTTAAGGGGTTGATCGTTTCGCGCTGAGGGTGAGAGTCGGACAGAATTAATAAGATCAAGCAGGTCATTTTTACTTAGAACCGGTTCTTGTTTGAATCTGCGGTATGAACGATTATGTAATAAAATTTCTTTGATCTTCATTTATAACGCTTCTTTCATCAAATTTTAATTTTGTAAAGACGCAAGATCTTGCGTCTTTACAATATCGTCATTTATTTTGTACCTGTAAATATAACTTAATCATCTCTTCCGTGCTCAGATCTTCATCAGTTTTGATATGTTTATTCAAAGTATTTTGAATCTGGTTTTTCTTGTACCCCAGTGATTCCAAAGCCATAACGGCATCTTTTAAATTTTGTGAAAGAGGGGAGTCAGGTGCAACTCCGGTAATTTGACTGACTTCCTCATCAGAGATCTTATCTTTCAATTCAAGAATAATACGGCGGGCTGTTTTATCGCCCACACCCGGGGCACGTTTGACGGAAGCAACATCACCTTGCAATATATGATCCATAAGTTGATCATATCTAATGCCAGATAAAATATTGATCGCTTGTTTGGGACCAATTCCGGATAATGAGATCAATTTATCGAACATGCTGCGTTCTTTTTCTACAATGAACCCATAGAGCTGTAAAATATCTTCTCTCACATGCAAATAGGTCAATAAACGGCAATGAGAGCCCCGGGAAGGTAATTTATCGTAGGTATAAAGGGTTATTGCACAACCGATCCCTATGTTGCCTACATTCAAGATCACCAGATTGGGTTCCTTGATCTCTATCATTCCTTCGATAAAATATATCATGTTTATCCTTTTTTAATCAATTGGCCATAACGAATTTGGTTATAGTGCGTAATGGCAACGGCCAATGCGTCACTGACATCCATTTTTCCTCCGAGAGAGGATAATTTCAGCATTTTAATAACCATGTATTTGACTTGTTCTTTTGAGGCGGAACCCACACCGGTCAATGCTTTTTTGACGATCGTCGCAGGATATTCGTATACCGGGAGATTATTCATTTGGCCCGCTAACATTAAAACACCCCTTGCATGTCCCAATTTCAAAGAAGTTCGGGGATTTACATTGGAAAATGTTTCCTCAATGGCAAACACATCCGGTTTGTGATCATCAATAATATCACAACAGCTTCGGTATAGTATTTCAAGTTTTTCAGAGAAATCTTTAGCTTTGGCCGTTGATATTTCTCCGGCGGCCAAGAAGAGGATTTTGGAATGATCGATCTTGATCAGTCCATAGCCACTATTATTCAAACCGGGATCAATACCAAGTATTATCATTCGTCCAATTGTTCCATGATCTCTTCAGGTATTTCAGAGTTATCCCATGCTTTTTGGATATCTTCATGATCATCGAGTAAATCATAGAGTTTCATATATTTTCTTGCATCATCAACATTATCAATTTTTACGGTTGTCCCCGGTATTTGCTCTATATCGGCATGAACAATATTATAAGATTCTTTTAAAGCTTCGTGGACATCATTAAAGCTGTTAGGGTCGGTAAGAACAGTAAAACTGTCACCATCGGTCATAATGTCTTCTGCACCAGCTTCAAGAGCTTCCATCATAAGATCATCCTCATTAACTCCATCAGCATCAACAACGATATTGCCTTTACGGGTGAAATTCCAATTGACTGAACCGGTTTCACCAAGATTACCACCGTGTTTTGATAAGAGGTGCCGGATCTCAGCAACGGTGCGTTGTTTATTATCAGTTAGAACTTCAAGCATAATAGCAACGCCAAAAGGGCCGTAACCTTCATAGACGATCTCTTCGTAGTTTACACCTTCCAGTTCTCCGGTACCCTTCTTGATCGCACGGGTTACGGTGTCATTGGGGACGTTCACGGCACGAGCAGTTATCACGGCTGTTCTCATACGAGGATTAGATTCAATGTCACCACCACCGGCTTTAGCAGCAACGGTAATCTCTTTGAGTATTTTAGTCCAAACCTTAGCCCGCTTAGAATCCTGCGCTGCTTTACGGTGTTTGATATTTGCCCATTTACTATGTCCAGACATATTGTATTCCTTGTCTTAATCGTTAATATTATTATGAAGTAAAATAGGATTTTAATGCCATAAAAGCAATTAATAAGAGAATGGAGAATTTTGTGGAGAGAGAGTTAAAGGGATAGATAGGAGGAAGGGGTATCAATTTATGAGATAATAATTATTAAGCATGGTCTTTGACAAGCGGTGGTTGGAGAGTATTTAATAAATAATGGGGAAAATGAAAAACGGCACTGTGCGGTGCCGTTTTTGCTCTTCTCTCTCTTTACAGGGGATTCTTATTTAACAAGTAGCATTTTTTGTGTTGCTTGTTCACCGTTAACTTGAGCTCTAAGAAGGTAAATACCACTTGCTAAGTTATCGCCGCTAACTCGAATATTGTATTCACCGGGGGAATAATGACCGTTAGCAACAGTAGTTACGATCTCACCTGACATATTGTATAGTCTGATATCAACATCCTGTGCCGTTTGGATAGTGAAAGGTACCGTAAAACTCGGGTTGAAGGGGTTTGGATAGCTGGCTTCAAGTGCGAAATCTTTACTTTCCAGGATGCTTTTACGATTTGGACTTATTGAGATAACCTTAGTAGCAATTACCTGAGACGTCCCGTTTTCGTCGACAGCCAATAATCTATATGTATAGGACATGCCGGAAATAACCGTACGATCATTTGCTTTATACGTATTTGAGTTATTCTTTCTGGGGGTCTTTGTATTTATATGGCTTATTTCACTATAATCCGTCGAGTTCTCAGAACGCTCTAGTACATATTCGATCAGGTTTGTTTCAGATGACACAGTCCATGCTAATTTTACAATGTCTTTTTTGAATGCGACTGTAAATTTGCTAACGTCTACGTTACCGGCGAAAACCGGTTCTACATCGGGTTCATCAGCGGGATCTTCCGGAGTTGTAATATTTTCATTTGCCTGACTTAGATCAAGACCTCCCGAAAAAGTTTCCAGCTCATAATCATAATATAACATATCCGTACCGGGTATGTATGTGGGAAACGATAAGCTTCCCTCATCCAAAGTGGAAATATCCATGGTGATATGTAAAAGGTCGGACGGAGCTGATGGATTTGATGAAATAGAATTGAAATATTCTTTAAAAGAAGCTGAATTCGTATTGCTGGTGAATGTAACGGCAAAGACATTCGAGTAGGTATCGGTTATATTTACTATCCTATAAAGATCTATTCCGTAATTTGCGATCGTCCCGGTTAGAACGCCCGTTTTTTGGACACTGATCTTATTGTTCATGACAGCCAAATTGCCAAAAATAGTCTCAGGATATTCAACATAGACCATACCGTCTCCAAGAACATCGCTACCATCAGTCATGTAAGCTTGGACATCAAATTCATAAGTACTTGAATTTTCGCTCACGTTCAAAGATCCGTTAGCATAAATAATGTGAATCTGTCCGGTTTCGCAAAAAGCCAATGATACAAAAAGTATCAAAAATAATCCCACTGTAAGCTTCTTCATCTGAAGCCCTTTCTTATTTTGTGTTTCTCTTGAAAAATCTCTCTCTCTCATTTTCTCATCTCTCTTGTCAAAAAGTTTTCTCTCATTGTAGAACCAATCTACCATTATATATATCCATCGGCAATATCCCCGGACTTTAATTGATTGATAGTTAATTATTCAGGATGATAATCGCCATCTTATGCCCGTTTTTAACTCATTATTAATTCTTTATTAGCTTGTTTATTAATCTTACCTGCCTAAGTTTAAAAAACTTTACATAAATCCTCATTTTTGTTCTTTTTGTTAAGATGACGAGGATTTATTAAAATTCTGTAAATAAAAGCAATCCAGTTAATGTTCAAAAGGCATATTCTTTACTAAAATAGTATTATAATTTTGTGAGATAGGGATGAATGCATTAAAACTGCAAAGATAAAATTCGCGACCGTTCTTTATGTTTATGTAAAATTTAGACTTTATCCACAAAAATCAAAAATTTGAAATTCTAGTAAAATAAATAAGAAATCTAGTAAGTTCGAAACCACTGTAAATTAAAGTTTTGCCATAACAATAACATGATCGGGCACTTTTTGGATGGCAACTTGAGTAACTTGCCGTTTATTAGGAATGTCTTAGTAAGTTAAAATCCTTTTAAAAAATCTCTATTGTAGAATTTATGATTCAAAATAACAGAGTTATAAATTTAGTGTCTATATGACTTTGTAAGGGGTTGAAGTGTTGAGATGAAATCGAAAAGGTCGATCATTGATTAAATAAGATGTTTATCAACAAATGATAATATCGCCTTAGCTTTCAATTCTAATTTACAAATCGATATTTAAAAAGCACCCAAATCGCCTGAAGGCCGTCTTTCCATGTTATCTTTTTGCCCTCGCCAAGCGTTCGAGGGTAATAATTAATAGGTATTTCTTTTATCTTTATTCCTTTTTTTGCTACTTTTGCCGTCACTTCGGGGCAAAATTCAAATTTTTTACATTTAAGGGGAATCGATTTGAGAAAATCAGCATCAAATACTTTATAACATGTAGGTTCATCGGTTAAATTTTGAGCAAATAATATGTTTGTAATGAAAGAAAGTAAGCGTCCACCCATATAGAATCTTAAATAGGAGTGGCGATTTACGTTGTTTAAAAATCTTGAGCCATAAATAACTTTAACCTCATGATATTTAAATGGTTCGACCAGTTTTAAATAATCTGCTGGGTCATATTCCAAGTCGGCATCTTGTATAATGATTATATCACCTGAACAATTAGGAATTGCTGTTCGAATAGCCATCCCTTTGCCTTTATTATTGGGATGTAAATAGACATGAATATTTACGGAATCATGAAATTGTGCCAGTAATTCTCGAGTACCATCAGTTGATCCATCATCAACTATAATTATTTCTTTGTTTAAAGGTACCTCTTCAATTTTTTTAAGAATTTCTAAGATCGTTTTTTTTTCATTGTAAACAGGAATTATTACCGATAAAAGCATTTGTTATCTTACTTTCAGTTTAATTTTAGTTTTTCTAAATGTTTCAATCCAATCAAAGGCTTTGACCATTGCTTTATTTGTAGACGCATAAAAAAGGATCATTGGAATAAAGTAAAATAGACCTCTTCTAAAGGAATTTCTCATCATTGAATCCAGAGGATCCTGCTTTAGATCATCTAATTGATAGTAAATAGCAGCAAACCCCAAAAATGAAATAATAATCAATTCAAGTAGGACAATTTTATCTTTAAATATATTTTTGATATTCAATATAAGGGATAAGAAAAAAATGTAAAATGTCCAGCCATAATAAGATGTATTGGTTATTAATAACTTAATCCAATTCATTAATTTCTTAAATCGTTCACCATCCCAGAATAAATGACTTACAAATCTGTCTTGTACAATTCCTATAACTAGTTTTAAGTAGATAGTCCATATTATGAATGGAGAAAAAGCGATTGCAGAATATATAAGGAGATATTTCCAATTTTTATCTTTAAAAGCACTCCATAAAAGAATTAGAAATCCGCCTATACTAAATATAATACCATCATTCCTCAGCCAAACATTCATTGCCATAAGGATTGAAGCGATATAAAAATCAAATTTATTTTTCTGATCCGTCCATAGAAAAATGTAGATTATCGCCAATCCCGCATAAGCTGCTCCCATAACATTAGTATTTGAAAGTGATGAAAATGCATACATTTCCGGGGTTGCAATTAGGATCAGACTAAACAAAGCTGCGCTTATTCGATTTGTATATTTTCTTAATAAAGTATAAAAAATAATTACGAATGAAATATAATTCAATGAGATCATTAGTTTAGAACTGGTTAGTCCGAACATATAAGCATATGCGAAACTGCCTTCAGCAAGAGGAGGATAAATTCCTCTTGGTCCCTGCAGGTTCCATTTAAATAAGCTGACAAGGATCTTACCTTCATTAGCGATTACTCTCCCCATTAAGTCATAACCGGCAACTGAATCATATGCTGTAACAGGCCAATATAGAGATTTTAATAAACTGGCAATCATTAGGTATGTTATAATCAACAACAATCCGATCCAAGCCCAGTTAATGGTACAAAACCCATTAAATTTGAATTTCCGGAATTTATTTTTTATTGTAGGTAAGGGATTACTGATTTCTTTATAACGCTTAATTAAATGCAAATTTAAAATTACAATCATAATAAATGATAGTAATAATAGAACCCATGCATTAAATCTGATATGAAAAATATCAAGAATAAACATAAATACTGTTTGAGTTCCACAACCAATAAGGAATGAAAGACCTATTTTTTCCACTTTTGAAGAACTGTTTCCTAAGCGGTTAATGATTGAGTATCCCAGTAAATAAATTGATAAAATTCCGACAATTATCATTTTTTCACTCCGGAAAGTTTAATGGGTAATACGTTATACTCAGATTTTTGTGGAACGAAGTATGTCAAATTATCATAACCCCAACCATTAACGATCATAACATGAGTTATCAAACTTGCTAATGTCGTATCGCTTTCGAAAGTTTTTTGATCAATTACAACTCTGGGATATAAAAAATAAGTGTTCCAGCATTTATTTTTTGCTCCCCAAGCACCCTTTTTATTAAAGTTTTTCTTTATAAATTCACTATGGGGGGGCATTAATATAACAGCGTTTTTAGGAGTATTGATTTTTACATAATTTATGTATCTATAATCAAACCCCAGTTTTGCTTCATACTTCTTATTAATAGGCAATTTAGGGTAATCTTTTATGGTTTTTACGTTCGAACGCGCCAGAGAATCGTATACCCATTTATATGAGGGTTGCAATTTGTATGCTGTAAAAATAAGAAGAAATATTATTAATGTTACAGCTAGATTATTTAAACATGGAGCTTTTTGAGGTATAATTTCCTCTTTAGATTTTATTTTAGGTTTCTTTTTTCCCATAAACCACAATCGTTATTAAAATTATTAATTTAATATACAATTATAGAAGTTTATTTCCAAGATGTAGATATATACTTAATGTATTTTTTAGTAATATTTGTTAATGGAGATTTACCATGATTATGAGATGAAATATGTTTTTATTGAAAATTCATGATAATTTTAGATCTTAAAATATTATATTATATAGAAAATTTGCAGAAATTTAGTCATGATATAAGTTAAAGTTTGTATAAAAAGGCGTAAAAATTTATTAGATCAAAATATCATAGATGTAATTTTATAAAGATACGTAGTGAAAATGAAGAACGAAATTAAAATAATAATAAATAGGATAATCTATTTTATTTCAAAATTGCCTTTAGTAGGGAAAATATTTGATAGAAATTTTATTTTGTATGCATTTATTGGTGTAACAGGCGTTACCATTGATTTTTTATTATTTACCTTTCTTGTAAAAGTGCTTGGTCTATATTATGTGATATCTAATGTCATTAGTGTTTCATTTGGATTAGTAAATAATTTTATTTTAAACCGAAGATACAATTTTAAAGTTTATAATAAACCCCTACAAAGATTTTTATCATTTTATCTTATCGGTTTTATTGGTATAGCGATAAGCACATTATTGATACATGTATTTACCGAAATACTTGTGATACCAATTTTGATATCTAAAATAATGTCTGTTATTATTGTTGTGATCCTGCAATATATTTTAAATAAATATTTCACTTTCAAATAAATTAATACTTCATCAAAAAAATAACAAAAATAAAAAACCGCCCCGAAAATCGGAGCGGCTAATATGTAGATGTCAGTCAAATCTTATCTTTTGACTTTCTTCTTTACAACTGTTGTATCAAGATCTGTAAACTGAAGTTGTAGTTTTTCAATTTCACGACTTAAGTCTTGTAGTTGTTGTGTAGCGCGAATGTTGTTTTGAGTAACGGTACGACGGAGGTTGGTGAGTTTCTTGTCAACATCGTCAATACGGCTTCTTAATTGTGCCTGATTAGCTTCAACAATTGATCCCAATGAATCAACACGTGTATTTATATAGAACATATCGCTTGAATGTTGATCTCTAACATCACTTAATTCACCTTTCAGGTCAATAAAGCGTTGGCTGTTTTGGTTGATGTGTTTTCTATGGCCAATAAGGCGAACATCAAAATCATGCAGGTCGTCGGTATAACCCTGGTATTTCTCTTCGATATTCTTGGCACGGGTGTTCATATCTATCAGGCGACCGTCAAAAGTAGTTTGATAAAAATACATGAAACCTAATGCGGCGAACAAAAGAACCCATAGAAGAGACATAAAAAACTTTTTCATTATTTACTCCTAATTTCAAATACAATAATTCATTTTGATAACAAGACAAAAGCTATAAAAAACTTTATTGAAATGCAATAAAATGCTTCTAAAAAAACAATTAATTTTCGTTTATGTATTGATTGGTGATATAAAACAATTAAAGAGACTGAAATTAGTTTTGCAGTTTGGATATTTGGAGCTTTAGGAGTTTGGGAATAAGTCAAAGCAAGGACTTCATATTTTCTTTATCTCAGCCTCAAGTGCTAAGGAATTACTTCGCGTTCTTAATTTTTCTGATTGCAAGTATCTCATCTCTCAAGGCGGCAGCTTTCTCAAATTCAAGGGATTTAGCTGCATCTTGCATTTGGATGGTCAGACGGTCTATAAGGTCAAGTGCTTCGAATTTAGACAGTTTTTTTACTTTTTTAATATTTTTTTCACCCGGTTTATAATCGCCTTTCATATCGGCAATGGATGTAATATTCCTGATCTCAGATTCACTTTTGTAAATGGTTTTCGGAGTGATCCCTCGCATTATATTATTTTCTTGCTGCAGGGTGCGACGACGATTTGTTTCATCAATCACGCTCTTCATAGCTGCACTCATCTTATCAGCATAGAAGATGACCGTACCTTCAATATTTCGGGATGCTCGACCGGCTATTTGGAAAAGTGAGCGTTCGGAACGAAGAAAACCTTGTTTATCAGCACCAAGGATGGCGACCAGCGAAACTTCGGGAAGATCCAAGCCTTCTCTCAGTAAGTTAACGCCAACCAATACATCAAAAACTGCCATGCGCAGGTCACGGAGAATAACGACCCGTTCCAGCGAATCGATTTCCGAATGCAAATATCGGACTCGTATATTTATGTTCTTCAAATAATTCGACAGGTCTTCAGATTCGCGCTTTGTCAAAGTTGTAACAAGCACACGCTCTTTTCTTTTTACCCGGATCTGGATCTCATTGATAAGATCGTCTATTTGACCATCAGTGGGACGAACTATAATATGTGGATCAATAAGGCCGGTGGGACGAATGATCTGTTCGACTACAACTCCATTGGATTGTTCAATTTCATAATTAGAAGGTGTTGCCGAAACAAAAACGGTCTGATTCAGCATCTCTTCAAACTCTGGAAATTTCAAAGGACGGTTATCAAAGGCGGAGGGTAATCTGAAACCATATTCCACTAAAACACTTTTACGGGAACGATCGCCGTTGTACATGGCATGTACTTGTGGAATAGTGGCATGAGATTCATCGATAATAGTTAAAAAATCATCCGGAAAGAAATCCATGAGTGTAAAAGGACGTTCACCCGGCTTTCTTAGAGTTAAATGACGACTATAATTTTCAATTCCGGAACAATAGCCTAATTCCTGGATCATTTCAATATCATAATTAGTCCGTTGTTCCAATCGTTGTGCTTCAATCAGCTTGCCATTTTGTCTCAATTCATTGAGTCGCTCTTTGAGTTCTTCTCTGATATTAATAATTGCCAATTTGACTTTTTCTGAATCGGTAATAAAATGTCGGGCAGGGTAGATAACCGCAAAATCAAGCGTTTTCAGAACCTTTCCTGTGAGTGGTTCGATCATACTGATCTTTTCGATCTCATCACCCCAGAATTCCAGTCGGACAGCCTCATTGGAATAGGCGAGGTATATCTCTATGCTGTCACCGCGAACGCGGAAAGTCGATCGGGAAAAGCTGAGGTCATTGCGTGAATAATGAATAAATACGAGTCGCTTAAATAACTCTTTACGGGAGATGGTTTCGCCTTTATGTAGGACGATGATCTGTTTTTCGTAATCTTTAGGCGAACCTAAACCGAAAATACATGACACCGAGGCGATCACGATCGTATCCCGTCGGCCAAGCAGTGAAGACGTCGCTTTTAAACGCAATTTCTCGATCTCATCATTGATGTCTGAATCTTTTTCAATATAGGTATCGGTAGTGGCAATGTATGCTTCAGGCTGGTAATAATCGTAATAGGAGATAAAATACTCTACCGCATTCTCCGGGAAAAAGGTTTTAAACTCCCCGTAAAGCTGAGCAGCAAGTGTTTTATTGTGTGAGATGATCAAGGTAGGACGCTGCACTTGCTCGATCACTTTTGCCATGGTATAGGTCTTACCACTGCCTGTGATACCCAACAAGGTCTGGAAATTATCTCCGTTTTGAATTCCCTCTACGAGAGACTTAATTGCTTGTGGCTGGTCACCTGCAGGTCCAAATGGTGAATGTACCTTGAATTTATTTGACATGTTTATCTTATACTTCTCACTTTAAATGTCATTTCGAGTGAATCAGTCCGCATACGGACTGAGAAATCGAGAAATCTCAAACTAAAGGAAATTTGAGATCTCTCCATGCGTCTTGGTCCCACGATATGGGACGAGACTTAGTCGAGATGACAAAATATTAATATAATTTTCAAATACGAATCCAATTCTCTGATTTATTCCGGGAACGCGGCCAATATATCTTTCATCATTAAATTGAGATCGAATTCATCAGGATTTGAATAACCAAGACGAACCATTACGATATCTTTTGATGGAATTATAATAATAAATTGACCATCGTGGCCTTCACATGTATAGGTGTCTTTCGGTGCGTCGGGATATTCACCTGAAAGATTCAACCAGAAATAGGAACCGTATTCACCGCCGGAGGCTATAGCTTCTGATCTTGTGTAATCTACCCAGCCTTCAGGCAATATCTGTTCTCCCAGCCAGTTACCGTCATTTAAATATAGCATGCCAAAACGGGCAAAATCACGGGCTGTTGCATAGATATAAGATGATCCGACATAGGTACCTGATGCATCTGTTTCAAACACAACGGAATTCATTCCTAACTTTTGGAATAGAAAAGTATAGGGGAAGTTATAATATTCGGCATCTGTTTTAAAAAGATCACGCATCTTAAGGCAGACAAGATTTGTCGAACCCGATGAATAGTTCCAAACCGTATTGACAGGTGCTATACTTGGCTTTTCGGCTGTATATTTACCAAAATTACCAACTTTATGCAGCATAACATTTACATCCGATTCATTGCCGTAATCTTCTTCCCATTCCAAGCCGGAGCTCATGTGCATCATGTCTGCCCATGTGATCGCCGCGCGGGCATCATTTTCCCAAGCGGGCATAAGGATAGGTTCATTAATATCAAGTTTATCTTGTTTATTAAGGATGCCAACCAATGCATTGGCCACACTTTTACCCATAGACCAGCTTAAAAGTCTGGTACTTACATCGAATCCGTCCGCATATTGCTCTGCAACAATTTTATCATTATATACCACGAGCAATGCACGTGTCCCTAAATGAGGGATCTCGTCTCCAAGGGCATTATCAACAGCGTCAGAAAGCAATGTGTAATCAACACCCTCGATCATACTGTTGTCAACACGGTCACCTTCAGGCCATTCATGGGCGTAATTTTGTTCCGTGCTAGATTTATAAAGCAGGGGAGGACGATCAAAAATTTCAGCTTCGGTAAAATCACGGACAATCGTGCATCCGTAATTTTTATCATAGACTACCTTAGATTTATTCCAAAGAAATTTTGATGTGACGGTCTTCTTTTCATAATCCACACGATTTTTCGTGAATTTAATAAAAGAGAAATTCAGGTCAACGGCTTCGATATCTTCCTGTTCGCGTTCAGAGAGAAAAATACCCGAAGCTAAACCTTTTGCGGCATAGCCGGTAATAATGGGCAATAGGGGATTCAGGTAAAGACCTGCGCCAATCAGAATGACAAGCAGGACGCCTACAACGATCAAGATAACTTTTTTCATAACAACTCCCGGTTTAGGACATGCTTCCTTTTTTGGCCAGCATATCGGCATATTCATTCCAGCGATTACCGCTATGAGCGGCAACTTTATGAAAATGGAAAGTAATTGATTGTTTTACCATAAAGGCCTGATATTTTTGTGTAAGCTCATTCTTGGCTTTCCACTTGCCCTGAGCCCACATCTCTATGCCTTTATAGTCGTAATAAATATGGATATCATTAATTTTATTCTTTTTGCACCAAGTTACGGTCTCAATAACAGCTTTAAGCTCGCCACCGATCTGATGATGAGCTGCATAAGTATGATCCATTACCCCGGAGATCTCGTGCAAGATCTTGTTTCCCTGCATGATGACAGAACCATAACCGATCTTTTTATTCAAAAATGAACCATCAACATATGCAATGACCTCATCACCGGCGACGCTGTCCTTAGGTCCGTGTTGAAAATCCTGCCAGTTTTTTTTAAGAATGTCTTTATATGAATCTACCGTGATCGATTGACAGGTGATCTTATAGCTATCCTTTTTTGGACTATAGTAGACATTGACCTTGCCGATATATTCGCCGGCAGTGTGAATGTCGATCTTCGAAAGATAATCTCGGGTTCCATCAACATCTAAAACTGACTGAAAATCAGACTTATTTATAAAATTACTGAAGAGCCATGCCTTCGATATGGTTTTATCTTGGTGTAAATAATTCATCTTAGGAATATAGGATTATTAAGACAAAAGACAAAAGGCAAAAGTTCAAAGTAAAAGATTAATATTCAAGTCCCATTTGCTATCTAATTTCCAATTCGTCCTTATTCGGTAAAGTCGGAAATGGATTGTGCGGTTCAGTTTGATACCAATAGGCAACTGAGGAGATATCATCTTGCAAGGGCAAATATCGACCGCCCGACCGCCAGCCAAGAGCCTGCATCGTAATTTTCAGATCTTTTTCAAAACGAATGGGATCTGTGACATGCCAACGATACATTCCATAGCGGGTTATAGTTCTGATCCAACTGGTTGGATGCGGTGGATAATGAAAGAATCCGGCATAGGGTGTAGTATAATCCGTATATTCTCTTTCACCGTCTGCTCTTTGAGTTAAAAAGCTATATGAACCACAGAAATAGTCTTCCGTGCCGGTTCCGCAGATCGTTGGGTAGTCCGTATCACCATCCATATAGAATTTTATTTCCCCTTCGCCCCACCAACCGTCATTGTTGGATTGCCATGCCATATAGGTGCCGACATACTGTCCTTTACCTTTAATGTCATCAACAATGGTATAGACTTCCTTATAAGGTACGGGATTGGTACGTCTGAATTGAGCATGAAAATAAGCCGCATCTTTTGGAATATCGGTTAGGGTATAGTCTACTTGGAAATAAAGGCGCATTTCTGTTTCATCAATATTCTCAATAGTTATCTTACAGCCTTTACGGAATGGCATAACCCAATAGGAATTAAAAGCAGATCCCGGATTTACGCAAATTGCGTGTGATGATATTTGTTTAAAGTAATATGCCGATGCAAAGAAATCACCAAGAGGTACTTCAACAGAAGGGTTTTCCTCGCCATCCCAATAAAAGCGCAGGATCGCAAATCGCCAATTCCCTGTTGGGGTCATCCAGATATGTTGTATAGCACCGGAACCTTCAATTTCAGCCATAAGTTGGGTTTCACCTCCCGGAACCATGACATAAGGATTCACTTTCCATCCTTGTCCCAGATCACGTGCCGCATTTGCCGCTGAACCCTTTTCAAGTGTGGCCATACCGCCTTTTCCAACCTCACCGGTCGGATTTTCGGGGGAAATTGAGCGTGTTTTTGCATTGGATAATAAAAATAGATCACTCATGCCTGATGTAAGGCCATTAAAAGAGCTTGCAAAAACTGTTAAACTAAATAAAAGTATAATACTGACAATTAACCATTTCTGTTTGTTTTGCATACTATTCTCCATGTTATTTAATTTTTACAATCGTTAATATAGGATATTATTCAGCACAAATAAAAGGATAAATATTAGATATTAAAGGCATCCTGAATTTCAGGTAATTTATTCAAAATAGGGATTTTAGTGTTTTTACGAACATAGTGGTCCAGACCTTCACTTCCATGTATGACCACATGATCGACAAGATCCTTTAGGCTTATCAATTCTGTTATTGAAACTCTGTCAGTGGTTGGTAAAAGTGTGATCAATTCACGGGGGAGTCCGTTCTGTTCAAGAACATCACATAGAATGGAAGAGATCGCAGTATTGGAGTGGAATCCTTCCTTCCCACCACGAAGCACAATTGAATTCCCTGACCTAAAAGCTAAGCAAGCTGCTTCTGCTGTGAGATGCGGGCGGGATTCATAGATGATCGCGAGGGTAGAGGGTGAGGCAATATTTTTATGCTCATCGTCTTTTAAAGCAATGACAGCTTTTGACCTTGCAAGATAGCGAATGGAAGTAGCTATTGCAGTGATCCTTTCACTATTTATCAGCAAACGGTCCATAGCAAGCGGCGAAAGACGCATAGCTTTTCCATTAGCCACATCCTGATCATTTAATTTGATGATAATTTGTTGATATTCTATAAGAGCATCAGCCATATCGTGCAATACGGCATTGATTACCGTAATATCAAGTTTATTAAAGACTTCTGAAGCGATTTTTGTTTTTTCGACCAAGGGTTTGATCGTTTTCATATCAATCCTTTATCATATCAAATAGTATTCTCAGGGAATAATATATTCACAAATATTTTAATTCAAAGCTTTTTTTGGAACTGAATTGCATTTCCGTACATTTGATAGAGGTAAATAGTTAAAAACTAATATGTAAAGAAAACGGATTAATAAAAAAAAATGTTTGAACATTAGTAAGTATACATTAAATTTGAACATAGTAATTAAGTAATTTAATTTAAAGGAGACTGGAAATGAAGAAACTTACTATTGTATTGATGTCTGTGTTGTTAGCATCATTTGCATTCGCTCAATTTGATTTGGGTATCAAACTGGGTGCTAACTATTCATACATTGATTCAGAAGAGTTCGATGCACAAGTTTATATCGACCAGTTCAGTGATCTACAGAATATCACCGGTTTTGTCGGTGGTGCATTTGCAGTGATCGGTTTTGGTAATTTCGGTATCCAACTTGAAGGGCTGTTCTCAATGGAAGGATTTTCCATTGAAAGAGCAATTGAAGGTGATATTGAAAATACAACCATTCGCACTAACTACATTAATGCTGTAGCGATGGCTCGTTACAATATTGATTTGGCAATTGTAGCACCCTTTATTGCTGCCGGTGTCAACGTGGGTATTCCATTGGGTGATGCAGTCGTCGAAGGTGCAGAGATCGATATTGAAAACTTTGACTTCAATAATCTGGGCCTAGCCTTTGCTGTCGGTGTCAAAGTACTTGATATGGTAGATGTTGAACTTCGTTACGTACGGGGCATGACTGACATCTATTCATTAAATGAAGAAGAAGGTGAAGATACTTTTTCAAACCTTGTCCGCCTATCGGTAGGTTTGTATATTTTCTAATTTAAGCTGTAATAAATAGCTGATACTTAGAGAAAATACACTTAAAAATTACCCGTTCAATTTTTTGGACGGGTTTTTCTATATTATTTCAATTTAATTTATAAGTTTATCATTTTACTATTTTAAGTGTACTTTTATTAAAAGAAAAAGAAAGCTTAAAAATTTTGATTATTTTCAAATTCTTAAACAATTCATGCGAATATCACTTACAATTAACTCTGAATCATCGAAATATTGTAAAATTAAATGAATTTTTGCTAAAATCCCTTTGACTTCTATAAAGCTCTTTCTTAAATTCAAGCGTAAACAAAGGAACGAATCTAAATGACGCTACATATGCACATCCTCCATAATCATACTGCTCCGTAAGGGGTTGGGATGCGCTAAATATGATAAAATATATAGTCCCGATCTCTTGAGATGATCGGGATTTTTTTTAAGAATACAAAAAAAACAAAGGAAGATTTATGCTAACCATGGCCATTCAGAAAAAAGGAAGATTATCAACTAACAGTATTGAACTACTGGAGCACTGTGGTATTCATCTGAAACGGACAGGTCACGATAAGCTGAAAACATCAGCGGTAAATTTTCCCTTGGAAGTTCTTTTTCTTAGAGATGACGATATTCCGCGTTGTGTTGAAGATGGCATAGCAGATATTGGTATTGTTGGAGATAATGTGGTTCTTGAGACAGCTTCAGATATCCAAAAAGTTATGCCGCTCGGTTTTGGTAAATGCAGGATGTCCATTGCTATTCCGAAACATGAACAATACAAAGATATTACATCACTTGATGGAAAGCGCATTGCCACTTCTTATGATCATATCCTTCAAAATTATCTTGATAAGAAGGGTGTGAAAGCAGATATCCATAAGATCTCCGGTTCTGTGGAAATCGCACCCGGTATTAATATGTCTGAAGCGATCTTTGATATTGTCAGTACCGGCAGTACCTTGATCTCAAATGGATTAAAAGAAGTTGAGACAATTCTTGAGTCTGAAGCCAGTATTTACTGCAATCATTCTTTAACAAAAGAAAAAAGAGATCTGATCGATAAATTATGTTTCCGTATTCGTTCCGTAAACACAGCAAAGGATTACAAATATATCTTACTGAATGTACCGAATAGTAAACTGGATCTGGTTTGTGATATCCTTCCGGGTATGAAAAGTCCCACAATTATGCCACTTGGGGAAGAAGGATGGAGTTCCGTCCACTCGGTTATTAAAGAAGATATATTCTGGGATGTGATCGAACAATTAAAGGATGCCGGTGCCGAGAGTCTTCTGGTTACCGACATTGAAAAGATGATATTATGAGGGAATTATGAAAATTTACAAGAATCCGTCTCCTGAAACATGGAAGAGCCTTTGTAAAAGGCCTCAGATGAATCAAGTAAAATTGATGTCAGAAGTCAAAGATATAACACGGATGGTCATGCTGAAGGGTGATAAAGCGTTGATCGATTTCACAAAGAAATTTGATGGTGCAGAACTGGATAATATCCTCTGTACGCCTGAAGAACTCAAGGAGTCAGAAAAAAACGTCTCTGTCGTTCTAAAAGATAATATTCGTCTTGCGATCGACAATATCAAGAAATTCCATGAAGCCCAGCAACCGAAGAAAAAGATTATCAAAACAATGCCCGGTGTCACCTGCTGGCGTGAAGCAAGAGCTATCGAAAAAGTCGGTATCTATATTCCGGGAGGCACGGCACCTTTATTCTCTACGGTCCTGATGCTTGCTATTCCTGCCGTTCTTGCCGACTGTAAAGAGATCGTATTGTGTTCGCCTCCTCGAGAGGACGGGACACTGCATCCCGCAATTCTTTGGGCGGCCAAAGAATCCGGCGTTACCCATGTGTGTAAGGTTGGCGGTGCCCAGGCAATTGCCGCAATGACATACGGAACTGAAAGTGTTCCGGCCGTTTATAAGATACTGGGACCCGGAAATCAATATGTAACAGCCGCTAAAATTCTCGCTGTCACCGAAAGTGTTGCCATTGATATGCCGGCAGGACCATCAGAAGTTTTGGTCATTGCAGATGAATATGCAGATATTGAATATATTGCTGCAGATCTTTTGTCTCAGGCTGAACATGGCGTTGACAGCCAAGCGCTGCTTGTCACCAATAATGAACATCTTGCAGAAAAAGTAAGATCCGAGGTCATTGAACAACTTGATGTACTAAAACGATCTGAAATAGCGGAAAAGGCATTAATGAACAGCAAGATCATTGTTTTAGATGACTTGAAGAGCTGTATGGACTTCTCAAACGTATATGCGCCCGAACATCTTATTATCAATACAAAGAATGCTATTGATATGATCCCGGAGGTCATAAATGCCGGTTCGGTATTTATTGGTGATATGAGCCCCGAATCTGTTGGCGATTATGCATCCGGAACCAATCACACCTTACCGACTGCCGGATTTGCCCGAAATTACAGCGGCGTTTCGTTGGACAGTTATTATAAAATGATTACTTTTCAGTCTTTAACGGCAAAAGGCCTGAAAAATATCGGTCCTGCTGTTGAACATATGGCTAAAACCGAAGGCTTGGATGCTCACAGACTTGCGGTATCGCGCCGGTTGTTTAAAATTAAAAATTCATGAAGGCGACCTTATGACCGTTAATATTACATCTTTGGTTCGAAAAAACATTCTCAAGATGAAAAAATATGCTTCTGCGAGAGATGAATTCAGTGGAAAGGCCAAAATATTCCTGGATGCAAACGAAAATGCTTTCGGTTCACCTGCGGATGAGAAGCTAAACCGTTACCCTGATCCATTACAGAAACAACTCAGGGATAAAATCGCGGCATATAAGGGCATATCTTCTCCTGAGGGACTCTTCCTCGGTAATGGAAGCGATGAGGCCATAGATCTGGTCATAAGAGCCTTTTGCGAACCACGTATTGACAGTATGATGCTTTTACCGCCCACATATGGTATGTATAGCGTTTGTGCCAATATTAATGATATAAAGATCATTGAAGTTGAACTCAATAAAGATTTTTCACTGGATGTTGAAAAGATCATTGAAACCGCAAACAAAGAGAAAGCAAAAGTCATCTTTATTTGTTCACCGAATAATCCCAGTGCCAATGTCTATGACGAAAAAGATGTTGAAGCTGTTTTAAAAAATGTGAATTCACTGGTTATCGTGGATGAAGCCTATATTGATTTTTCCGATTCACCCTCCTGGGTAAAACGCCGGGATGAATTTAATAACTTGATCGTTTTACAGACCTTCTCAAAAGCCTGGGGGATGGCAGGGGTTAGACTTGGTATGGCTTATGCCGATCCTGAGGTTGTGCAGGTTCTGAATAAGATCAAATATCCTTACAATCTAAACGATGTGACTGCCAATATTGTCCTTAAAACACTGATCGATCCGACAAGAAAAGAAGTGATGGTGGAGAAGATCAAGAAAGAACGCAGTTTTTTAATGAATGCTTTTTCAAACATGACATTGGTGAAAGAAGTTATTCCTTCTCAGGCTAATTTCTTTTTGGCACGTTTTGACGAACCGGATGATGTTTACACCTATCTGACCGAAGAAGGTATCATTGTCCGCAATCGCTCGGATCAATTACACTGTGAAGGTTGTCTTAGGATCACCGTAGGTACGCATGAAGAAAATGAAATGCTTTGTGAAGCTTTACAAGCTTATACTAAAAGGAACAAATCATGAAACGTGTATTATTCATAGATCGAGATGGTACGATCATATCCGAAACTCCAGATGAAACCATTGATACCATGGATAAGCTGCAATTGTTACCGGGCGTAATAAACGCTTTAGGTGATATTGTGAAATATACTGATTATGAATTGGTTATGATAAGTAACCAAGATGGTCTAGGCCGTCCTGATTTCCCTGAAGAACGCTTTTGGGGTCCACACAATTTCTTGATGGATCTATTAAAAAATGAAGGGATCAAGTTCTCAGAGGTATTGATCAATGCCCATTATGAAGATGAAAATTCTTCCATGAGAAAACCGAATACGGGCATGTTGACACAGTACATGAATGCGGATTATGATTTGGGCGGATCCTATGTGATCGGGGATCGGGATTCCGATATGCAATTGGCAAAAAATCTACATTCTAAAGCTATATTTATTGGAGAAGAACATGAATATGCAGTTCTTTCAACCAGATCATGGGCTGTTATTCGCGATTATCTTGTAAAACCACAGCGAATTGCAGCTATTCGTCGCAAAACAAATGAAACGGATATTAGCGTTAAAGTAGATTTGGACGGGAGCGGAACTTATAATATTTCAACCGGAATTGGATTTTTTGATCACATGCTGGAGTTGTTCAGCAAACATTCCGGAATAGATTGCGAAATTAAGGTTAACGGTGATCTGAACGTGGATGAACACCATAGTATTGAAGATACGGGACTGGCATTGGGCGAGGCTCTTTTAAAAGCTCTTGGAAACAAGCGTGGTATCGAGCGATACGGCTTTTTACTGCCCATGGACGAAGCAAAAGCGGAAGTCGCCTTAGATCTGTCCGGAAGGCCATATTTTAGCTGGAATGTACCCTTAACGCATGAATATGTCGGTGAAATGCCGACCGAAATGGTCCAACATTTTTTCCGTTCATTTTCGGATGGTTTACGATGCAATTTGCATATAACCGCTACCGGCGATAACGAACATCATATAATTGAGGGCATTTTTAAATCTTTAGCACGTTCAATGAAACAAGCTTGCAAAATAACATCAGATGATCTGCCTTCGACCAAAGGATTGCTTTGATGAGCATTGCAGTCATTAAATATAATGCCGGCAATATCCGTTCGGTACAAATAGCATTGGATCGGCTGGGTGTTTCATCTGTTGTAACGGACGATCCGCTGATCATTCGATATTCAGAAAAGGTCATATTCCCGGGTGTCGGTGAAGCTTCATCAGCGATGAAGTACCTGAAAGAACGTGAACTTGATGAATTGATCCTTTCACTGAGGCAGCCTGTATTGGGAATTTGCCTTGGACTACAGCTTATGTGCTCATATACCGAAGAAGGTGATACATCATGTCTGGGCATCTTTGAAAACCGCGTTATACGTTTCCCGGAGAAAGATAAGGTCCCGCACATGGGGTGGAATTCCATCACGGGATTAAAAGGCTCCTTATTTAAGGGCATTGAAGATGGATCACATGTGTATTTTGTCCATAGTTATGCGGCGGAGCCCGGTGAGGCTCAAATTGCAGGAACAGATTATATTATGCCTTTTGCATCCGCATTACAGAAGGATAATTTCTACGCTACCCAGTTTCACCCTGAAAAAAGCGGTGATATTGGACAGCTGATCCTGAAAAACTTTATTGAGTTATAAAATGATAGAGATCATACCTGCCATAGACATTATTGACGGAAAATGCGTACGATTGACACGTGGCGATTACGATACAAAGAAAATTTACGGTGCCGATCCGCACAGTGTGGCCCAACGTTATGCCGATGCAGGCATAAAAAGATTGCATGTGGTCGATCTTGACGGCGCAAGAGCCGGTCAATTGATCAATGACGAGGCCATTGAAGCGATTTGTTCGGTCAAAGGGCTTGATGTGGACCTTGGCGGCGGTATTCAATCCGATCGCGACATCAGCAAAGCATTTGCCTTGGGTGCCAAACAGATCACAGCCGGAAGTATTGCTGCATGGGAACCCGCTAAAGTTATAAAATGGTTAAGCGAATATGGACCCGAAAAGATCATTCTTGGAGCGGATTTTAAACACGGAAAGATCGCAACATCGGGTTGGCAAGAATCTACGGGTTTTGATCTGATGACCTATCTCGACGATTATATCAGCCGGGGAATTAAAACGGTGATCTCTACGGATATTTCACGTGACGGAATGTTGGAAGGTTCTGCCGAAAAGACCTATGCAACTATTAAAGAACGTTATCCGCATCTTGAATTGATAGCCAGCGGCGGTATTTCATGCATGGATGATATTAAAAGATTGAATGAATTGAATATAAATGGTGTGATCATAGGGAAAGCGATCTATGAAGAACGGATCAGCTTGGATGATATCATGGAGTTTATTGGATCATGTTAACAAAACGTATTATACCTTGTTTGGATATCAAAGACGGTCAAACCGTTAAGGGTATTAAATTTGAACAGATCCGCCATGCGGGTGATCCAGTTGAATTGGCCAGACTTTATGCGGAATCGGGTGCCGATGAACTCACTTTTCTGGATATTACCGCTACGATCGAAGACCGACGTACTTTTGCCGAATTAGTGGAAAAGATCGCTCACAATATCAATATACCTTTCACTGTGGGTGGCGGAATAAAAAATGAAGATGATGTAGCGCGACTTTTGGATGCCGGTGCAGACAAAATAACCGTTAATTCAGCCGCAGTGCGAAATCCGGGACTTATTGATATATTGGCCGGTCGTTTTGGTTCACAATGTGTTGTCCTTGCAGTTGATTGCAAACAATACGGAACAATTTCACGCGTCCATCTTGATGGTGGAAGAACTCCCACGGATCGTGACACACTTCTCTGGGTAAAAGAAGCGGTTGACAGGGGAGCAGGAGAGATACTTTTGACCTCAATGGATCATGATGGAACAAAGGACGGATTTGCTTTGGATATCACAAAAGCGGTATCAGAGAGCGTCCCGGTGCCCGTTATTGCTTCCGGCGGTGCAGGGAAATGTGAACATTTTGTAGATGTATTCGAAAATGGGAAAGCCGATGCGGCTCTAGCAGCCAGTATCTTTCATTTTGGCGAAATCCCGATACCCGCATTAAAGAAATACTTGAATGAAAATAATATACCCGTAAGAATGAAATAAGAGGAAAATATGAACATTGATTTTAAAAAAGGTAACGGCTTGGTTCCAGCGATTATACAGGATGAACTTAGCAATAAGGTTTTAATGCTGGGCTATATGAACGAAGAGGCTTACAAGAAAACCTTGGAGACTAAAAGAGTTACATTTTACAGTCGTTCACGGGAAACCCTTTGGACAAAAGGGGAAAGTTCAGGGAATTTTCTTGAACTGGTTTCAATCAGCGTGGACTGCGACGGTGATACATTACTTGTTAAGGCATTGCCGGAAGGACCGGTCTGTCATACCGGTGACGATACCTGTTTTGGAGATACGAATCAGGATTTCACCTATTTTATAAATGAACTTGAAAAGATCATTGCAGATCGTAAAGCCAATCCTTCATCGAGCTCGTACACAAACAAACTTTTTGAAAAAGGTATTTCAAGAATAGCACAAAAAGTCGGAGAAGAAGCAACTGAAGTGGTCATTGAAGCCATGGCAAATAACAGAGAACTCCTAAAAGAGGAGATATCAGACTTGATCTATCATCTATTGGTCCTCATGTCGGCCCGTGATATTAGTCTGGCCGATATTAATCTAACCCTAAAGAACCGGCATAAATAATGAATAATACCGGTGTAAATGCTGTTTTTAACTGCAAGCCGGTGCTGAATTATGAAAAATAGCAAGAAAAATACAAAATATAACAACAGAATAAAGAAAATTATTAAAATTGTATTGCATAAAAGCGGAATATATTGCATATTCCAAACGATTGATAATATGGGATGTCGTCTAACGGCAAGGCGCCTGACTGTTAATCAGGTTATTGGGGGTTCGAATCCCTCCGTCCCAGCCAAAGCTGGCAGAACGCTGTCGGCTTTTTCCTATAGTGGATAAAATTGGTTTAATTAAAGGATGATTTAAATGCCTCATCATGTATTAAAATTCGGTGGTTCAAATTTAAAGAAAAAAGATGATATTCTGCGTATCGTGGATGTGATCGGAAAATATGACAGCTCATTGGTGATTGTTGTATCGGCTTTTTACGGTGTGACGGATATTTTAGTCAATGCGCTTGAAAAAGTTAAAAATGACGAATCCGCGATCACTGAACTGATAAACTCATTATTAGCTTTAAAGAAAGAAACACTTGATGAAGTGATTGACGATCCGGCTGTTCGCGAAGAAATATTTACAGCGGTTAAAACCCGTATGGAACAACTTAAACGCTATCTTCAAGGTGTGAATTTCTTTGGCGATACACCGGCATTTGTCAATGACACCATCTTAAGTTATGGTGAGCGTTTATCTGCCTTGATGCTGACCGAAATTTTAAAATATTATAAGCTTGATGCTGAAGAAATGTTGCCCGAAGAATTGGGATTGCTCACCGACGGTGAATACAATAATGCAACCGTTGATTTTGAACTGACGGGTGATAACGTTAAGAAAGCGGTTGAAGGGAAAAAGATCGTTGTTGTACCGGGCTTTTACGGTGTATCTGCAGAAGGAAAAACGACATTACTGGGTCGTGGCGGAAGTGATTATTCTGCTGCAGCCATAGCAAAATGTATCAATGCTTTATCTCTGGATTTTTTTAAAGATGTCGATGGCTTTTTAACTGCGGATCCCCGCTATGTTGATAGTCCGAAACGTATTGAAAAACTCAGTTATATGGAATCGGCCGAACTGTCATATTTTGGTGCCAAAATACTGCATCCCCGGACGGTAGAACCTTTGCGTGAAGTCGGTATTCCGATCAGAATATACAATATTGCAACTGTTGACGATCTATTACAGCCTTTAACCACTATTCAAAATGCATCCGAAGTTCATGACGATGTGATCAAAAGCGTTACCTTTTCGGATGAAATTGGTATCTTGAAATTAAAAGGCGCCGGAATCGGAAATAAACCCGGTATTCTCTCCAAGGTCAGTTCAGCAATGGATAAAGCAGGTATTAACATTAAATCTGTGATCACATCTCAAACGACAATAAATATTCTCATTGAGATGTCGTATCTTAGCAAATCAGCTGATCTGGTAAAAGGCCTCGATCTTCATGCTGTCAGTGAGGTTATTGCCGAAGATGATATATCCGTCATCGCTGCCGTAGGTAACGGCATTATGGAAAAAGTCGGTCTTGCCGGACGAATATTTACCGCCGTTTCTCTGAAAGGAATAAATATTGAGATAATATCTGTCGGTGCATCTCCGGTTGCAGCGTATTTTATTGTCAAGAAGTATGATAGAGCCGCAACGATCAGGGCAATTCATGATGAATATGTCAAATAAGGTGTAAAGGAGTAGGGTGTAAAGGGATAGGTATTTTGCTTCTTTAACATTAATCTTTCTTCTTTGCTCTTTAATCTTAATGTAATATCTTCCGACGGATAAAAAGAGGACACGAAAGTGGAACTTACAATGATATTTTCATTCGACATGGCTCATCGTTTGAGCTTCCATAAAGGTAAGTGCTGGAATCTGCACGGACACACCTACAAAATGGAAGTCACCGTAACCGGTGATGAAGATAAAAACGGCATGGTTATTGATTTCAATGACTTGAAAAACATTATTATGGAACAAGTTGTTGACGTGCTTGATCATGCGACGGTGATCTACGAAAAAGATGATCTGCTGATGAACAATTTTCCGATGCAATTGCATCATGTGATTTTCCCTTATGAACCCACTGCTGAAAATCTATGTAAATGGTGTTCCGATCGTCTTGAAAATGCAGGATTAATGATAAAACAGGTTGCAATATGGGAAACGCCAAGCAGCAAAGCAGTTTATATAAAGTAAACGAAATATTTTACAGTTATCAGGCTGAAGGATATTGGGCCGGGAAACCGGCTATATTTATACGCTTTGCGGAATGTAATTTACGATGTGATTTTTGTGATACCGAGTTTTTGACGGGTATTGATATGAGTGTTTCGGAGATCATGGCCAACATAAAAGATTATAAATCAAAATTTGTTGTTTTGACTGGCGGTGAACCGTTGATGAATGATACAACGGAACTGGTGGAAGCTTTAAAAGCTGAAGATTATTATATTGCTATCGAGACAAATGGTATGTATTTGCCAAAGCATGATCTTTTTGACTGGATAACGATTTCCCCTAAAAACGATAAATTAAAAATAAAAAAATGTAATGAACTTAAGTTCGTACTCGGGATAGATGAATTTCCTGAAACCTTTGGAATTGAAGCGGAGCATAAATTCATTTCTCCCAAGAATCCTACTCATGATAAAGCTATCGGGGCGCATTCATCAGAGTTTTTCTCTGCGAATGTCGCTCAATACTGCTATCGATATGTTCTGAAACATCCTGAATGGCGGTTAACTTTTCAGACCCATAAGGCAATCGGAGTAAAATAATGCAAGCGAGAAAGGCATTGGTACTTTTTTCCGGCGGACAAGATTCCAGCACCTGTATATACTGGGCGTTAAAGGAATTTGCTGCGGTAGAAGCCGTGTTCTTTCATTATGAGCAACGCCATCAGGTTGAATACGACAGCGTAAAATATATTACCGAAAAAGAAAATATCAAGCTTCATGAATTGCATGTTTCCGTATTCAAAGAAATAGGCGGTACAGCCATGATCGATGATATTACCATTGAAACAGGAAAAAATGATTTGCCTAACACATTCGTTCCCGGCAGAAATATTGTATTCTTGACTTTAGCGGCTTCATTAGCTTATAAAAGAGGGATCAATGACATCATTATTGGTGTCAATGATGCCGATTATTCGGGATATCCCGATTGTCGAATGGATTTTATCTCGTCCATGCAAAATTCATTGTCCAAAGGATTGGATTATGACCTTTATATTTGCGCACCCTTACAATCTATGAGCAAAGCCGAGATATGGGCTCTCAGCGATCGTTTGGGCGTCATGAACGAGATCATAAAGCATTCTCATACTTGTTATGTTGGCGATCATTCTACTTTACATCCCTGGGGATATGGCTGTGGCGAATGCCCAGCCTGTATCCTAAGAAAAAAGGGATTCGAAAACTTCCTACTACTAGACGAATAGCACGACTCTGCGACAATGGAGTTTAAGCTAATGAATATCATTAATGATTGGATACATACATTGAAAATATCAGATATTAAACAAAACAAAAAGGAAAGTTATGTCCAAGAACATTCTTATCTTTGATACAACCCTTCGGGACGGTGAACAAAGCCCCGGAGCATCTCTGACGGTAAAAGAAAAGATCTTAATTGCCGAACAGTTATCCAAACTAGGTGTCGATGTGATCGAAGCCGGTTTTCCCGTTGCTTCATCCGGTGATTTTGAAGCGGTCAAAAAGATCGCCCAAACGATTGAAGGTCCCGTGATATGCGGACTTGCTCGCGCAGTGGATAAAGACATCGATTGCTGTTGGGAAGCCGTTAAATACTCTAAGAAACCCAGAATTCATACATTTATTGCAACTTCTGCCATTCATCGTGACGAAAAATTGCGTAAAAGCAAAGAAGAAGTTATTGCTGATGCCGTTCATGCGGTAAAGCGTGCAAAAAGCTACTGTGACGATGTGGAATTTTCCCCTGAAGATGCCGGCCGTACCAGCTTGAAATATATGTGTGATGTGGTAAAGGCCGTCATAGATGCCGGCGCAACCACGATCAATATACCCGATACGGTGGGATATACCGAACCCGAAGAATTCGGGAATCGCATAAAAACGCTTTTTGAAAAAGTACCTGAGACACAGAATGTTGTGATAAGTGTCCATTGCCATAATGATCTTGGAAATGCCGTTGCGAATTCACTCGCTGCCATAAAACAGGGTGCAACACAAGTGGAATGCTGCGTTAATGGAATCGGTGAACGCGCCGGAAATGCTTCGCTTGAAGAAGTGGTCATGAACCTTAAGACACGTAAAGACTTTTTTGATGCCGATACACAGATCAATACTAAAGAATTGTTCAAGACCAGTCGTTTGGTCTCCAATCTGACCGGTTTGGGCATTTCGAGAAATAAAGCCATTGTCGGCTTGAACGCATTTGCTCATGAAGCAGGCATTCATCAACACGGTGTACTGCAAAACAAAGCTACTTATGAGATCATGAATGCTGAAGATGTTGGTTGGTCTGGCGAGAACATTGTGATCGGTAAACACAGCGGCAAGCATGCCATTGTTGCACTTCTTGAGGAAGAAGGTTATATCCTTAACTCAGAGCAAACCTTGCAAGTTACGCAAAAAGTAAAAGATCTTGCCGATAAGAACAAATCAGTGGAACGCGACGATATTTTTGCCATCGCCATGGATATTCTTGGTCAGCTCTCAGATCTTGAACAACGCATTAAGTTAGAAGGATTTACCGTTACGACCGGCAATAGTATGATCCCGACAGCATCTGTAAAACTCAGTATCAATGGTGAGGAAAAAATTGGTACCGGAGTGGGGGATGGCCCCATTGACGCTTTAAGTAAAGCGGTTTGGAGTATTATTGATCCATCTGTCAGACTTCTTGAATATAACCTCAAAGCCATTACCGGAGGAACGGATGCTTTGGCAGATGTCTCGATCAAGCTGAAGGATGCCAATGGAAAGATCTTTTCCGGCCGCGCCGTGCATGAAGATGTGATCCGGGCAGGTTTACTGGCGATCATCTCAGGCTTAAACAGATATATGAACGCTTATAATACAAAGGATAAAAAATGGGACAAACAATAACCGAGAAGATCCTTGCAAGACATGCAGGCAGAGATAGTGTCAAACCGGGTGAACTGGTTAATGCAAAACTGGATCTGATCATGTGTCATGATGTTACGACGACACCGGCCATTGATATGTTAAAAGAACATGGTATCAATAAAGTTTTCGATCCTGAAAAGATCGTGATCATGCCTGATCATTTTGTACCGAATAAAGATATTAAATCTGCTGAAATGATCCGAAAGATCCGACTTTGGGCAGATGAAATGGGTATAGAAACATTCTATGAACTTGGTAATCACGGCGTTTGTCATGCGTTATTGCCTGAACAGGGACATGTCATACCGGGTATGACCTTAGTTGGTGCAGATTCTCATACCTGCACTCACGGTGCACTGGGAGCATTTTCAACCGGTATCGGCAGTACGGACCTTGCTGCAGCTCTTGCAACCGGTGAATTGTGGTTTAAAGTACCTCCGACCATACTTTTCAATGTTAGCGGAACACTTAAGGACGGTGTTTATGCAAAAGATATCATTCTTGAGATCATTCGACGTATTGGTGTTGATGGAGCCCGTTATAAAGCCATGGAATTCAAGGGTGAAGTGATCAATGCTTTATCAATTGAAGCGCGCATGACCATCACGAACATGGCTATTGAGGCTGGCGCTAAATCAGGCATCATTGCTGCAGATGAAAAAACGTTGGCTTATTTAAAAGACCGTTCCGAAGGTGAATTTGAGATCCTCCATAGTGATGAAGATGCGGAATATGAGCAAGTTATCAATATTGATGTAAGTGATCTTGAACCCATGGTGGCTTTTCCTCATTTACCTGATAACGGAAGATCTGTCTCGGATATAAAAGAAAAGATCAAAATAGATCAGGCATATATTGGTTCCTGTACAAATGGCAGGATCGAGGATTTGCGCGTCGCAGCGGAGTATTTTAAAGGTCGTAAAGTTGCCAAAGGAACCCGCTGTATTGTGATCCCCGCAACTACCGATATATGGAAACAGGCTAATAAAGAGGGTCTTCTTGATATATTTATGGAAGCCGGAGCAACGGTTTCTTCACCGACCTGCGGTGCATGTCTTGGAGGTCATATGGGCATTATTGCCGGTGGTGAAAAGTGTATATCCACAACGAATCGTAATTTTGTCGGCCGAATGGGAAGTCCGGACTCGGAAGTTTATCTCGCAAGTCCGGCGACCGTAGCAGCTTCTGCCGTTAACGGATATATTTCCGATCCACGTAAAGATCTAGGAGAATAATATAATGAAAGCACACGTATATAAACGAGACCATATCAATACCGACGAGATCATTCCCGCACGTTATCTTAATATGGACAAAGAAGCCGAATTGGCAAAATATGCCATGGAAGACCTTGATACCGAATTCGTCAATAAAGTTGAAGCCGGAGACGTTATTATAGCCGGTGAGAATTTTGGCTGTGGTTCCTCCCGTGAACATGCAGTTTGGGCATTGCGAGGTGCAGGTGTTAAGGCGGTCATTGCAGATTCATTTGCAAGAATATTCTATAGAAACTGCATTAACAATGGTTTCTTAGCTATTGAATGTCAGGGGGTTAGCAAGCACATTGCAAGTGGCTCCGAGATAGAGTTAAACGTTAAAAAAGGTGAGTTGAAAGACTTGACCAACGGCAAGGTTTATCCCTTTGCAGCTCTCCCTGATTTTGCTCAGGAGATGCTGGATAAGGGCGGATTACTCAATTTGATTACTAAAAAGTAATCAAATTGCAAGGCAAAAGTATAAGAATATGTCATCCTGAGCGAAATCCCGATGAATATCGGGATAAAGTCGAAGGATCTATTCATGATACTGAAATATATTTAGTGATATACATCACACATTATTTTCAATTATTTATGTATGTTTTTATTTTTCATATTTTATCAAAAGAAAAATCATAATTATTACGTTTATATTTTGACCAATTTCACAAAAAAGGTTTTGTATACAGGAGTAACAAACAATATTGCACGACGGCTATATGAACATCGTTATTTAGAAAAGGATTCCTTCTGTAATAAATACCGGTGTTATTATTAGATCTATTATGATTGGTTTCAGGATATTAATCAGGCGATAGAACAGGAAAAGAGAATTAAGGGGTGGAAACGGGAGAAGAAAATTAAATTGATAAAAACAATGAATCCTGAAATGAAATTCCTGAATAATCTTTTAGAAAATCCATTCTAAATACGCTGTGACATGAATAGATCCTTCTCCGCCAAATGGCGAATCAGGATGACAGACAGTAATTCGTTTTATACCCACATCAACACTCCAAACTTCAATATTAAAATATTAATGCACAAAAGAAAAAGGCTCGATATATCGAGCCTTTATGTTTGCCTTGAATTTTAATGACGACTGTCATTAAAATTCGGTTCCCGCTCCGAAATAATTCGGTTCATCATCACCAAAACGGTCTACTTGTTTTCCGTGGATAACATAAGTACATCGTTCTCCAACGATCTCTGAGATCAGGATGATGTTTTCATCGCCATATTCATCAATGCTGATGATACGGGCAAGGTTGTTGTTGTAATTTTGTGCCATAAGATTTGCATGGCAGATCGGACAATAGAGATCCGTCTTAACACCGTCTTCAAGTTTGAAAGTGCGATGTTTTCTGACCGAATAATTACCAAGTTCAGGACTCAGAAGAAGAATTCCTCTTTCTCCATTGGGTTTTCGGGCAGAAAAGATAACACTGTTCTTTACTTTTAAATGGCCTTTGCAAAACGGACACACATAATCATTTTTCATATTTTCACCTCAGTCATTAAGTATTACCCGATAATTTAAAGGTTTTATTACCTGTAAACAATAATATTGTTAATATAGAGACGCAAAATCTTGCGTCTCTACATAATCAAAATATCCGATAAATCTAAAATCAAGAACACATAGATTTTTATTTTGAAATCTGCTAAAAATTACTCATTTTTAGCAGATAAAATTAAATATGGAGTTACGATATGAAAAAAATCATTTTGACTGAAAAAGCGCCGGCTCCGATCGGTGCATATTCTCAGGGAGTCGCCCTGGATCAAATTATTTTTACTTCCGGTCAATTACCGGTTGACATGAAAACCGGAAAACTGATCGAAAATGATATTGATGCTGCTGCAAAAGCTGCATTAATGAATGTTATTGCTGTTGTAGAAGCAGCGGGCGGAAGTAAAGAAACTATCGTTAAAACGACGGCATTCCTTAAAGACTTGTCACAATTTGCAAATGTAAATGCAGTGTATGCAGAACTATTTCCTGAAAATGCTCCGGCACGCTCAGCTGTTCAGGTTGCCCGTTTACCTAAAGACGTAAACATTGAGATAGAAGCTATAGCTATAAAAAAATGAAAAAGTGTTTGATCATAATAGTTCTTATCCTGATTTGCGGGACGCTATTTGCAGAAGAACCGGATACGCTGGGTGTTTTTCAAGGGAAAATGAGATCTCCCTTGTTGGCAACAGGCTTGTCCATGGTCTTTCCTGCAGGAGGACAGCTATATAATCAAAAATGGATCAAAGCCGCTGTCTTTATGGGCGCAGAAGTAGCCTTGGGCGGCTATGCCGCGTATCATTATCTGGACTATTTCAATAACATTGATGCCGACATAACATCAGCTGAAGCATTATCTACGGCCAAACAGTTTACCTGGTTCTTTGCGGCGGTCTATGTCTATTCTTTAATGGATGCATATGTGGATGCGCACTTAAGTGCTTTCCCGAATGAGAGACTGATACTTGAGCCGGATCCAAAGATAAACGGAATTCAATTGAGTTATCAATTTTAATAAGTGGAGTTTATGGAAGAAAAGAGGGAACACTGGGGAAATAAGTTAGGATTTATTCTTGCAGCAGCAGGTTCCGCAGTCGGATTGGGCAATATTTGGAAATTTCCCTACATCACTGGGGAAAATGGTGGTGCAGCTTTTATTTTTATTTATTTGATTTGTATTCTTCTCATTGGTTTGCCTGTTCTGATCGCTGAGATCCTTCTGGGTCGAAACTCTCAAAAAGGTCCGGTTTCTACCTTTAAACTTCTTGCAAAGAAACACAGAACTTTGTGGGTCGGTGTCGGAGGCATGTTCTTTGTAACCGGTTTGATCATACTTTCATACTACAACGTGATCGCCGGTTGGTCAATGGGCTATATTATTGAATCCATCGCAGGTAAGATCACCTCTTTTCAATCGGCAAGTGATGCGGCAACACATTTCGACACTTTGGTAACAAATCCGGCTTGGATAATATTCTGGCAGTTTGTTTTTGTTGCGATGGGTGGTCTTGTGGTCTATTTTGGCGTTAAAAATGGTATTGAAAAACTTGCAAAATTCCTTATGCCGGTATTTTTTGTTATTTTGATATTTCTGGTTATTTGGGGAGTCTCTTTGGAAGGAAGTGAAAAAGGCCTTCGGTTTTTATTACATCCTGATTGGAGCACCGTAACTTTACAAACCGTCCTTATTGCTCTTGGCCATGCATTTTTTACGTTGAGTGTCGGTATGGGTGTTTTACTTACCTATGGATCTTACCTTAGAAAAAATGATAATATGTTCTTTAGCGGTATCATGATCGCTATTTTGGATACATTGATAGCTTTATTGGCTGGACTGGCCATATTTACATCTGTTTTTGCTATGGGTTTTAATCCGGCGGAGGGTCCGGGACTTGTTTTTAATGTTCTGCCGGCCGTTTTTAGCTCTATGCCGAGCGGAAACTTATTTTCCTTCTTGTTCTTTCTTCTATTGTCCATTGCCGCACTTACTTCAACGATCTCTATTTTAGAGATGTTGGTCTCTTCATTGATGGATGAATTAAAAATGAAGCGGCATTCAGCCGTGATACTATTATCCCTTGTGATCTTCTTATTGGGTGTTCCTTCAGCATTATCATTTGGTGAATGGTCGGGATTCAGTATTTTTGGTTTGAGTATTTTTAATATTATGGATTATCTATCGGCCAATATTCTTCTACCTCTTGGAGGAATGTTCGTTGCTATTTTTGTCGGGTGGTATTTGACCAGAAAGGAAGTTATGGACGAACTATTTCATGGTATCCGGGATCATGATCTCAATATTCGTCTTTCACGTATTTGGTTTTTCCTTGTAAAATTCATCGCACCTGTCCTTATTCTCTTTGTATTTCTCAGCTCTATAGGAGTTCTAAAATGAAACGATTATTAATTCTTATCTTAATTCTTATGAGTCTTTTATCGGCACAAGATAAGCAAGCCGATTCAAGTGTTACGCGAATAAATATCTCTGATGTGAAATATTATGATTTTCAATCTCAAGATGTTCAGCAGTCTATTGATCACGAAAGATCAGATAAACCCTTTGCATTACACCAGCCTACAGATAAATGGTTCTCAAAAGATAAATGGATGCATTTGTCAGCAGCCTACTTTCTGACTTTACAGAGTAGTTTTACCCTCGAGCATATGTTTTTTGTCGAAAGTGAAAATTCAAGACAGATATCCCTTGGAATAAGTTTATCTTTTTCACTTGGAAAAGAATTCTATGATGTTTTCAGTAAGAGAAGTATTTTTAGCTGGAAAGACCTGGTTTATGATATTGTAGGCAGTGGCTTAGGATATTTAACTGCCGCGGCTATCCAAAAATAAAGGAGTTGATCATGATCATTCCATTGCAACATTGTGATCAATGTGGGACCTGCATTGCAGTTTGTCCCGCGGATGCTCTGATGCTTAGTGAATTTAAGGTGATCGTTGACCACGAAGCTTGTACCGAATGCGGTATCTGTGTGAAAATGTGTCCGATCGCAGCATTGGAGGTAAAAAATGAAGACTAATTGGGATGTGATCGTTGTTGGCGGTGGTCCTGCCGGACTTTTTGCCGCCTGGGAAATTGCAAAAGCGGGAAAATCAGTTCTTCTCTGCGATCGAAAGCGCGAAATGGGAGTCCCAGTACGCTGTGCTGAAGCTTGCGGTGAAGAAGATATTAATAAATATTTACCTGTTGAAGAACGATGGGTCGGGGCAAAAACTCATTCCTTTATTCTTGTTCTGCCAAATGGTAAAGAAATAAAACTTAGCAATGAAAAATATTCTGGGTTTATTCTCAATCGCGATCTCTTTGAATACGATATGGCGGCAAAAGCCGGTGAATTGGGTGCTAAGATCATGATGAAAGCTAATGTGATCGATCTTATTCATAATGATGATGGATCTGCAAAGGGTGTGAAAGTTGACGAGAATGGCACAATAAATGAATATTATGCATCTGTCGTGATCGCAGCGGATGGTGTGGAAAGCCGTATTGCCCGAAAAATGGGAATTGACACAACACTAAAAGCAAAAGATATTGAACCCTGCGTTCAGGTAACAGCTTCAAATGTCAATTTGAAAGAAAACGCGCTTTATATATACATCGGGACAAATTATGCACCGGGCGGATATGCATGGGCCTTTCCGAAAGCTAATAATTGTGCAAATATCGGATTGGGAATTAATGGTAAATATGCTTCAACTGAAAAGCATTCTAAAGAATATCTCGATGAATTTTTAGCTACTTATTATCCACATGTCTCTGTCCAAAAGTATATAACCGGAGGTGTACCGGTTTCATTAACCCTTAAAACCCTCTGTAAAGAAAATATGCTCATTGCGGGTGATGCCGGCAGGATGGTCAATCCATTGAACGGTGGCGGAATTTGTCATGCCATCGATAGCGGTGTATTGGCCGGAAAAGCAGCAATTGAAGCCTGTGAGGATACTTTGAAAATTGAAAAGATATTTAAGAAATACGAAAAAGAAATTTATAAAACCATTGGCAAAAGACATGAAAGTCAATACAGGATCAAAAATCTTGTATATCAAATGAATGATGAGGATTATAATAATATTGGCGATGAAATTCTCAAAATAAGCGAAGACAAGCGATCATTCTTTCGTATTTTCTCACAAGTGGTCAAACATAAACCCGAATTGCTGATCGATGTTGTAAAAGCATTTACGGGAATCTAAGAACAGTAAGCAGTAGGCAGTAAACTGAAATCACTGAAGAAAGAGAAAGACAGTCATCGATAAACACTCATAATTGGTGACCAGTAACCAGTGATCCGAGAATATTTACTTTCGACGATATTTACAATATTTAATGCAAGGTAAAGATGTCCCGAACGATCGGGATATCGCATTTTTCTACATTAAATAAAAATAGAATGTCATCCCGAAAAGGTTGCCGACGGCAATCTTTTCGGGATCTCACCTATTAATCACTCCGTAATATTTTGGAGTGAAGCAACAATTTAGATCCCGGATCCAGTCTGCGCCCCGAAGTATCGGCGCTACGCCCGGCAAACAAGTCCGGGATGACTTGCCACTTTTTACCGAGATGACACAATATATGCTTATCCATTATAGTTTATAGTTTGTCTTACGATCCATTTGTTGTAAATTCCGTGACAAAAAATATTATTAAGAGGAAGGAATCATTTGTCTCTAATAAATCCTGAACTATTGAAAGACCTGCATCTTGAAACCTGTATAGCTTTTGATGTCGAAACCACCGGTCTAACACCAAAAACCGAAGAAGTGATCCAGTTTTCTGCCGTTAAATTTATTAATGGAGAGAAGGACGAAGAGCTGAATATATTTTGCAATCCCGGCAAACCCATTCCTCCATTTATTGTGGAATTAACTCGTATAGATGATTCTATGGTGGAAAATGAACCCGCTTTTGTTGAAAGAAAAGAAGAAGTATTGGCATTTTTTGGAGATTATCCTCTAATCGCTCACAACGCTAGATTTGATGTCAGCTTTCTTGAAGAAAAATTCGGCGAATCTTTAGAAAATCCAATTCTTGATACCTTGGATCTCTCTCGTATCTTCCTTTATTATTTACCTGATCGTAAGCTTGAGACCCTTTCAGCTCACTTTGAACTGGAAACAGAGGGTGCACACCGTGCAGATGTCGATACACGCAATACCGGAAGGCTTTTTTATAAGATCTTGGATATCATGCTGTATTACGACATGAGCTTATATAATGACATCATATTTATCACTGATCCATTAGTCAATATTCCCAATTATGAGCTTTATCGCTGGATACATGATTATTATCAGAAAATTGGCAGAACCGGGAACGAAAAAAGTAAGCCCTATCATCACATGCCGGACAATAAACTAGGGGATTTCAAGAATCGTGTCGTCACGGATGACACTAAGATAAAGAAGATATCCAGACAAGATATAGATCATGTCTTTGGCATGAAAGGTACTCTATCTGAATCACTGCCCGGCTATGAAATGCGTTTGGGACAGATGAAACTTGCCGGTGATATTGTTGAAGCATTTAATGAAGAGGAGATCCTTGTCGCAGAAGCCGGAACGGGAGTAGGGAAGTCACTGGCTTACCTTATACCTGCTATCCGATGGATGAAGAAGAATAGGCGCGATGGTATGTCTATTGTAGTTTCTTCCTATACCAAGACTCTTCAGGAACAGCTATTCTATAAAGATATTCCCTTTATTCAAGAGAATATTAACCAAGATTTTACGGTTGTTATGCTAAAAGGTCGACAGAATTATATCTGTCTAACCAAGTGGCACTACATGCTCAAAAATCTTGATCAGAACATTAATATGTTCGATCGCATGCATCTTTTACCCTTGTTGGTTTGGTTAAGAGAAACCAATACCGGAGATATAGAAGAAAATAGCGGCTTTCAGATCAAACGGGTTCCGCATGTCTGGGCAAGATTATTCTCCGAAACAGGTTATTGTACCACAAAAAAATGTGCCGAACATCACGGATGTTATCTTGGCAAGATCCGTAAATTGGCATACCACGCCGATGTGATCATTGTAAACCACTCTCTTTTACTTTCGGATGCAGCCGCAGATAATGCTATTCTACCTGAACATCCAATTTGTATCATTGATGAGGCCCATAACCTGATCAAATCTGCTTATCAATATCTGGGTATGGAAATCAATCCATGGCGCATTGAGCGCACATTGCATAAACTCTATACACCGGGAAGATTAAGATTGGGCGCCCTGGTTTCATTGAGTCGTTTCGTTGGAAAAGATAAAGAATGGAAAAAAGAGCATAGCGACATGATTATCAAGCGCTTGTCACAGGCAGAAGATGATGTTGCGGCAATGCTCAAGAGCTCTACAGCTTTCTTTAAGGCGTTTTTAAAGTATGTCAACGCTGAAGTACGCAAACCTGAGCAACGTTATATTCAAAAAGTACGCTACAAACCGGAATCATCACCTTTTGCTGATATTAAGGAATGCGAAGAATTGATGAACGTATCCGCTAAAATAGACCGTAGTCTGGCATTATTACTAAAAGAGATCAAATCACTTGATCCTCATGAAAAAGCAAGTATATCTGAGCAGGCCGATGATCTTGATATTGCTGTTCGTGTTTTTGGTGAAATGCAAGCAGAAATGCGCACTTGCTTTTATCCCGATGCTGAAGATATGATCTATTGGTATGAATTGCCGACTGATCAGGAGAGTATGTATCTCATCATTAAGGCATCACCATTACATGTAAATGAACAACTGTACGAAAAAGTATTCAAGAATAAATCTGCCGTGATCGCCACCTCAGCTACATTGACTATTTCAGAACGGTTTAAATATTTTATGAAGCGTAGCGGACTGGAAATGATGGAGGGCGACCGCGTCAAGACCGTGATCTATGAATCCCCCTTTAATTATGAAGAACAGTGCGAGATATGGAATATTACCCATCTTGGACAACCGGGAAATCAGGCTTTTGACGAGAATGTCGCGCGGCTGGTAGGGGAGTTATCTGCACAACACCATCTGGGAACACTGGTATTAACAACGTCCTATGCCTCGATTAAGAATATGAGAAAAATATTAGAACCTATTTCGCAACAGAATAATTTTCAGTTAATCACACAAATGGGCTCTGCCTCAAGAACAGCTCTTTTGCAACGGTTTATTCAGCAAACAAGCTCAGTATTATTGGGCACAGAATCATTTTGGGAAGGTGTAGATATTCCCGGTGAACCTTTGGAAATATTGGTGATGTCAAAATTGCCTTTTGCCGTTCCTACCGAGCCGGTGGTGCAGGCCATTACAGAAGATATTGCCAATAATGGCGGTAATGCATTTATGGAATACAGTATTCCTGAAGCTATCCTGAAATTCAAGCAGGGCTTCGGTCGACTGATCCGTTCTAAAGAAGACCGAGGGATAGCATTGATCATGGATAATCGTTTAAGTTATAAACGCTACGGTCAATATTTCCAACAATCTATTCCGGCAACCATGCGATTCGTTAAAAACAGTGAAGAATTGCAGCAGAATATACATAAATGGGTTAAAACGCATAAAAAATAATGATGTAGAGACGCAAAATATATCACATAATAACATGTTTTGTCATCTCGACCCCCGATCGTTCGGGGTCATTTGACGGATGAAGTGGAGAGATCTCAAAATACTCAATAATTGTTAAGCGTTTGAGATTTCTCCGCTCGTTCGTTTCTCTCTCGGTCGAAATGACACTTTTAGGGTAAAATATGAAAGAACATCAACAAAAAGAAATCCTCTCAGCAGTAAGAACCTACCTTGCACACAAGCTTCGTGACGAAGACTTTCCTGAATTATCGAATGATCCTTTTTATGAAAAAGAATTAGGCCTTTTTGTTACTTTGCATATGCATGGCGACTTGAGAGGATGTATCGGTTATATACAGGGATTCAAATCACTTCGGAGTGCCCTTTTCGAAATGGCCGAAGCTGCCGCCTTCCAAGATCATCGCTTTTTGCCCCTCGTTGAATCTGAATTGGATGACATTGAGATCGAGATATCGATCTTGTCCGAACTATCGGAAGTAGTAAATTATCATGACATCGTTATCGGTGTCGATGGAGTGTTATTAAAGCAGGGTCGAAATCAAGCGGTTTTCCTCCCGCAGGTTGCTCCCGAACAAGGTTGGGACCTGGAGACAACCCTGAAGCATTTATCTCGGAAAGCGGGTTTGTCGCCCAATGCATATAAAGACCGCAAGACAAGCTTCGAAGTTTTTCAAGCGGATGTGTTTAGCGAATAAAGACCTCTCACAAAGACGCAAAGAACACAAAGTACCACAAAACAGATAATATTTTATCCACAAAGATACACAAGGCACAGTAATAAAGCGCAAAGAAATCAAAGGCACAAAAATCATAAAAACAAATACAAAAACCTGTCATCCCGAGCGTAGTCGAGGGATCTATTCATGTCACAGTATATTTTAATTGCTACTTGATATTTCCCGAAAGCCCTTGACAAACGATACCTAATGTTATATATTAGGCTGCCTTGAAACAAAGGCATAACATCGCGGAGTGGAGCAGTTGGTAGCTCGTTGGGCTCATAACCCAAAGGTCACAGGTTCAAGTCCTGTCTCCGCTACTACAAAACGACAGAGTCCTCAAAAGGGACTCTGTTTTGGTTTTAAGACGATTGGGGGATCGATGCTTTATACCGTTTACGCTTTATATTCAAAGAAATATGATAAAATTTATATCGGATATACTTCTAATCTGATCAAACGTTTTCACTCACATAATGAACTTGGGATAAAAGGACATACTGTTAGATATAGACCTTGGGAAGTAGTATATACGGAGATATTTAATTCGAAAAATGAAGCAATGAAAAGAGAAAAAGAATTGAAATCATATCAAGGAAGATGTTACATACGTAAGTTAATCGAAGAGTAGCTCGTTGGCTCATATCCGCCAGCTGGCGGACACAGGTTCAAGTCCTGTCGGAGTTTATCCCGATGAAGATCGGGGCTACTACAAAACGACAGAGTCCTCAAAAGGGACTCTGTTTTGGTTTATAACAATAAAATAATTCGTCATCCTGAACCCCGAAGCGTCGGGGGCCGGTGGCAAGCTTGGTTCACCGATATTCATCGGCGCAGGCAGGATCTCTCTGTAAATTCGATACCTATCAATATTAAAGCACACAATAATTATACATTCTATCGCAACCCTCGGTGAGATCTCCCTGCGGGACCCCTTCGGGGCTGAACCCGCCAGCCAATAACTGGCGTTTCAGGATGACGACCGTATGCATATTTTATTCACTTTTGCCCTTTGCCTTTTGCCTTTGTCCTTTTTATAAGTAAATTACCACCACTTATGAAAAATACTAAAAAATTCGCAAACGCGATCGTCCGTATACCGGCGAGCAGTATAATCAAGGGTATTACGACCTCCCTTGAAGGTCAACCGGATCATGATCTTGCTCTATTACAGCATCAGGGCTATGTTGAAGCACTGAAACGATGCGGACTGGATGTTGTTATACTTGATCCTCTGGAGGATTACCCAGACTCCGTATTTGTTGAAGATGTAGCGATATGTACGTCTAAATGCGCAGTGATAACCAATCCCGGTGCAGATAGCAGGAATGCGGAGACAGCTTTCATAGAATCCGCCTTGAGTAAAGCATTTTCGAATATTGAATATATAAAAACGCCGGGGACCTTGGATGGCGGGGACATTATGATGGTTGGAGATCATTTCTTTATTGGTCTATCGGCAAGGACCAACAGAGCCGGAGCAGAAGAACTGATCAGCATTCTGTCAACATACGGCTATAGCGGCTCGATAATTGAAGTAGAAGGACTTTTGCATCTGAAGACGGGTATCGCTTATCAGGAAGATAATATCATGTTGGTTCATGAAATACTTGCCGATCATCCTGAATTTGCATCCTATACAAAGATCATTGTCCCGCCCGAAGAAGAATATGCCGCGAATGCTATCCGTGTAAATGACTTTGTTTTGCTTCCTGCAGGTTACCCAATTACAGCTGACAAATTAAGACGTGCAGGTTTGAAATTGATAGAACTCCCCATGTCTGAATTCCGGAAATTGGATGGGGGACTGAGCTGTCTTTCTTTGAGGTGGTAGTAGGATTATTAAATATTGGCAATAATTCCCGAACTACTCGCTAGTATAGCAATAGAAAAAGTGCAAAACTCGCAAGAGAACAGAAATTATATAGCAAAAAGCTGCCTGGGAGGGTAGCTGTATTGTATAATCATCCTTGAATAATTGAAATGTATCTCTTAACTTACAATGAAATTTGTCCAATTAACTTTGAAAACTTACAGAGAGTGAAGGTTATTCTATGAAAAAAGAAAAGAAATCAATTAATATTTTTGTTTCGATCTTATTTTTGTGTTTGGCAGTATTCCTAGTTTATATGATGTTTTCGGAAATTCTAGATACTCTTGATTCATTTAATTTATCTCCTTTAACAAGATTATTGTGTTCTGTTTGGATTGTAATATTATTTTGGATAATATATTTAAACTTAGAGTATAACTTTGAGAAGAAATTTATTTATTTATTACCTTTTATTCTTAATATTTTGTTTTTATTAGGAGCATATCTTCCAAACAATCCATACGATTATTTTGTCATACTTAGATTAAATTGTTTTATAATATTTGGTTATCTTGCTATTTTAGCTTCAAATTATTCGCAAAAAGGAATTATAATTATATGTGTAATATCCTCATTAATTTATAATCCGTTATTCCCCTTACATTTAGAAAGAAATTTATGGCTAATTATAAATGGCATTTCAATATTTATTACCTTATTATCATTATATTTATTTAGGAAAAATGAAATGAGTAAAAAAAATGAAGTTAAAGGCTCATAATATAGGCTGTTAAATATTTAGTATAAACGCAACTGTTAACTGACATAATATTAGCATCCTTTCTTAATCTACTAACAATAATTTCAATAAAAATCCCACTAAACTCGCAAGAGAAGTGGGATTTCCTAGCTAATAAAGAGAACACATATAACTGTCTGATAAGTGGAGAGAAGGTCATTTTTAGGGAGAAAGTCAGAGAGGTTATTTAATAACCCTAAGTATCGAGATAGGCCATTTTTGATTATATTTAATATAAAATTCAATGGTAGCCGGTTTAACTGTTTCGTAATTATACTTGACTTCGACAAATGACATTTTATTTTCTTTAATTAATAATAGATCAGGAGTCCCATTTTTATCTTTAACTGCATAAGCAAGGTCTTTCATTTCTTCCACATTAAGAATTGAACTGATTTTTAAAATCATTTCCATATCATTTGCTGTTAGTTTACCTATGTGATCTAGCCAGTAAAATAAAGCGCCTATTGATCTATACCCATCATTTACTTTTGATTGATAAACATCAAATCCTTTATCCTCATAGTATTTTTTAGCAATCAATTCGGCTTTTAATTTTACTTCATTTTCTACTTTATATTCATTATAAGGAATTTTTGATAATTCATAATGAAAAAGTTCATTATAATCAGAAAATATTTTTAGTTTTTCTTCCAAAGATAATCCCGAAAATTTGTTTTCATCAAATTCAACTGTTTTCTTATTCCTTCCCATTATAACACCTCAATTAATATCTATTCTTAATTCTTCCAGAAATAATTGATCATCGCCCTCACTTGCTTTCTTGATCCACTCTTCTGATGGGGATTCTGCAATACAAAGCCAATTCTGATCTTCAGAACAATCAGATAATTGCTCCCAAGCTTTATTAAACAATTCAGACTTTTTAGCTAGTTCCCTTAGTGGTTCTTTTGAATAAATTAATAATATCGAAATCGAAGGAACACCATGTTCTTCAACTGAATGTCCAATTGGCATTGTATATGATGTTAATGATATATCTTTACGCTCTCTACGTGTTGATACAACATGGCCAGCAAGTCTAAATTCTTCTTTGTAAAAAACAATTGCCCAAGGGAATTCTTTAGTTCTTTTAAAAGTATTCTCTAGGTTCCAAATTAAACTGAAACTATCATTATCATATTTTTCTAGTATTTTCTCTAATTCTTCTTCAGCAGCATCAGGAATTAATATGCCTGCAAAATCATTAGATGAGATTACTTCACCTTTATCATTCTTTGTTATTGTACGGGCAATTAAAAATTCATAACATTTTTTCATGTTAGACCTTTTTATGATATGTTGTTACTACACTATTACCATTTGTTAGTACTGCGGAACCCTCCATTTTATCTATTTTCTGAATCATCTTTTTTAAAAACTCAATCGCTTTTATTTTGTCTTTTTTTAGCACAACATATTCTGTTGCACTACCCGGTCTATCTGAAGATGTCCCTATTTGCATTATTAAATCAAATTCATTTTGAGGTATTCCCCTCTGTTGAGATCTTTGTATGGCGTGTTTTGTTATGGTCATTGTTTCTCCTTATTTTCTGCATATAACTTATCAAAAAACTCTTTAGAGCTAAATATTTCCCAATGACCAAATTCACAAGCTCCTTCATACCATCCTTCAATAATTGGATCATCTTCACCAAACAGATCAATAAGTTGTTGAGTTGTTTCATTAAATACTTCATTAAACTTATCAATGATTTCAATAGCTTTCCCTTCCTTATTAGCCTGTTCCCCTATTTTACGCAGAAGAATTTGGACATATCCAGATAATGCTTTTGCAACAAGTAAATCACGTGATATATGTTTTTCTTTTGAAGTTTTATTTAACCATCTTAAAACTTTTTTACTTATTACATATGTTTTTTTAACCTTATTGGAGACTTTGGTATCAAACTCTTCCTCAATATTTTTATAAGCATCTAATAAATTGTTGTCATCATTAAATAATTCATCAAATACTTCTTTTGGTTTTAAGCCATATTCTTCTGATAGATAATCCAGAGCTTCTTTTCCCTCTTTAGTAATGTTAAAGGTAGTTCGAATTGATTGCATCTCCCTCAATCTCACTATTTCATTTTTTCTCTTGTCCATTTTAGCGCCTCTTTGTTTATTACTTCTGAAAGATATTATGCTATAATGACAATGTCAAGATAAAAACTACTTTTTATACTTTATGCAAAATAAAGGTAATATTTAATGATCGCATACACTTTAATACTGACCTTCTTCCCAAAAGTCGGATAGTTTGATCTGAAAGTAAAAACTCACTCGAAAAAGTGGGCTTCTTTATTTAACTAATATATTACTGGCAGTATTTCTTTACCTGCTCGCAAGCATACCAATAGTAAAAGAACAAAACTCGCAATAAACCAGACCTTATATAACAAAAAGCCACATGGGAGGGTGGCCGGTATACTAACCCTTCAAGTGTGCTAATTATTAGGAGAAGGTCAATTATTATAATGATCAACAAATTGCCGAAAACCAGCCTAAGAATTCCCTTACTGTAACCTCAGATGGGTTTGTGCCTCTATCTAATTTGACGGCTACATCGCGTAGCTGCTCTGGAATAACCACAGTTGTCTCCTTCAGATGAATATCAGTAACTAGAACAAGGTCACTAGAGATTTTCCGCGTGATTGAGTGAGAGTACACCCTTTGAACTAATATACTCTAATCTGAACAATTATTGGATTAAGTCTTTCAACTTGATCCTCCATCTCTAATAATGAAATATCGGACTTATGATTAGATAGGTCATCGTATCCCGGCAGCATTCCAAGTAGGTTTTCAAGATAACTTACTTTGACGGCGAAATTTACATTTTGTGGAATAACACCAAGATTGTCATAGAAGTACTTCGCGTTAAGTCCTGATACAACAATACCAACCAGTTCGCTTTTCATATTGAATAGAGGGCCACCACTATTACCAGGTTGAAGAGGAACCCCTATTTGGAAAAGCCTTGGATCATCTTGTATCCCATAAATACTGTTTATCCTGCCTGTGGATAGTCTTGATTTTGAACCCATTATTGATCCAAGCGGAAAGCCAAGTGTAAATACCTCTTGTCCAACTCTTACATCGTTGATAGCAGCCAATGAATACGGTATGTTATCATTGGAGATTGCAGAAAAATCAAAATCATCAACTTCTAATATTGCTAGATCATTGTTTACATCCTTTATTCTTAGTGATGCATCCATAGTAAGATTTACATTTGGAAATGCAATTTCAATTCTATTAGCGTTTTCTATTACGTGATAGTTCGTTATTACTAAGCCCTCTTCTGAAATCAAGAAGCCACTGCCAGTTGTTTTAACATCAGTAGAAATAGTTGTTTTTGAATCTCCAGAAAACATAGGGTATACTTTGAGTTGGACTATTTCATTTTCATAATTTATTGGATAGTCTGCTATATTTTTCGTATACCTGATTATACCGTCATCGTCTATTACAATATTTCTGCTTTCTTGAGAATAATCCCGCATATACCAGTTCTCTTCATAAATAGATTTATGAGCAGTTTTTCTGTATCGTACTTTCAGTCTTCCAAGTGTCCACTCAGATCTTTTGGATTCAAGAATATAACCGTTATAACTATCAACAGAATTCTCATCCCTTATCACTGCAATTCTATAGATCGCCGCTTCTTCTTCACTACCTCTTAGCCCAGAGATAACATTTACCCAACTCACATTCTGAGAATACGTCCAAATTCCTTCGATTGGATCAAGAAGATTATTGTCATAGTAATATCGAAAATCGACTTTCTTCATTTTCGTTGTTTTCCATTCCGTGGGCTGTGTAATTGTCTGTGTCATAGACGCACAAGATATAAGCAAAAGAACGAATGATAGAGATATCATTACATGAAGCTTATTTGTTTTCATATTAGTTAGCTCCTTGTCGATTTTCAGTGGTATAACGGCGGGCATAAGGCGCGGCGGCTTTTTGCCGTCGCCCTTAATGCCCTGGTTATGCCTTGTTATAGTTCAATTCCAGTCTGGTTAGAAAATGATGAATTACCAAAATAACAAGATGAAGCCGGAAAGTTGAATCAGACTGTTCAGAGAGGCCGGGGTGCGACCCTTCTGGATGAAGACGTTTCCAAAAACCTTCAACAAATCCAGTTCCATTGAATAGATATTCATTATATTCCTGCATAAAGAAGCCAGCTTTGGCAAGGGCAATTTTCCGCTCATTGCTTGAGGAATAGTGCCCCGGACATACGACAACCTGCATTCTATTAAAAAACTCTTCAACGAAAGTTCGTAGTTGAGCATTCGCGGAAGCCCATTCTCCGCGAGAATGCGCTGCAATTGCTTGCTCATAATGTCCCTTAGCAGTTGTAAATCCAAATTTATCCAAAAGGGAGATTAATTGATTTTCTTGTTCCACTACAGGGAATTCTGTTGGGAGCTTTTTTCTTAATCCACTACTTGTGAGTTCATAACCATCTTTATCGAGTGAATGTGCGAAATCTGGATGACTTTCTGAGAATGATTCAAATCCTCGGTGAGTTTTTATTGCATATTCAACAATCTCTATCGCTATATTGGAGCCATTAGGTCCAATCGCTTCTGGATTTGATACAAGATATTTTACAATAGATGTTTCTTTTTCTTTTACATATGTGCCTGTGATCGCATCCTCAATATTAAACTCAAACCCAAACTTTTCTATCTCGTCATGAGTCCGAAAATTTAAGGCTTTGATTAATTCTATTAAGGTCTTTCTTGAAAACATAATTTCATATCCGCTGGTATGGCATAACATAAGATTAGGTGTACTAATGGAAAAAGCAATTGTTGCTTTCCATGACTACCTAATCTCAGTTCGCTATTATTAGTTAATTGCTTAATATTACTCAAATTACACATTATTTATCCTTCTTTATTTTCTTATATAGGTTGCTAATTTAGCAACCTAAACTAAAAATCAGCAGGGCTTATTACTATCTGTCATATCTTACTTCCAAATCGATCTTTTTTCTCCAAAATCTTACCTATAACATTTATATATACACTATTAATGGCATTTATTTACCCGTATCGCATTATGTTTTATCCGCTTACATCGTGATCTAATTAATGGTATTCGATTTCTTTTTGTATTTTTAATTAAATAAACTTAATACAATTGAGAATACTTTGCAAAGTTTTATTAGTTGAGAATGGGGGATGAAGAATAAAAGTGACCTTTCCCCTAAAAATAGCACAGTTTGATTTGAAAGTAATCCTTAAAACCTAAACATGTAATCTAGCGAGTTCTAAAGCATTGTAATTCATAGTGATACAGTGTCATTTTAACAAAATCTATTTTACCAGCCACATCTTGGTACACATGAACCATAAAACCCGCATAGATAAAGGGGCTCCACTGGACTCTTAATCCGGTGCGTTTTTTCACGCAATATAACTCTGGCTGATTTTTGCTTGCTTTTTTCTGTATCCAACTGAAATAATTACATCAAGATTATAATATTTCACCTGATAATTTTTTCCATCATCCGCAGTTGTTGCAAAAAATGCAACAACTGATTCTTCCTGTAACTCACTTTCATTGAAAATATTTCTTATATGTCTTGAAATGACAGATTTATCCTTTTTAAAAAGATTCGTAATTTGCTTAAGGCTTAACCAAACATTCTCATTTTCAACCCTCACTTCAATACGTGAGGGAAGCTCATCTGTTCGATATAATATTATTTCATTTTTCATCCCACCGCTCCTTTTTATATCTAAAATATATGAAATATTTTAACGATATTTCGATTGATGGCAATGTGTGTGATGTATATCACATTTTTAATCGATACCATGAAATGTCTATTACCTTTTAGGCTGACGGATTTGGCGGGCAGGCCAGAGTCGCCCGTACATTTGATTCGGATTTAGGCAAAATCCTTATAATCCCATGAATATGATCCGGCATGATAATATATTTATCTATTTTAATATGATCAATGTAGGGACGGACCCATGTGTCCGTCGCATGGTATTTTTAAATATTTTACATGTCCGTCATTTTAAAATTTTTCGTCCGGATATTTATTTTTTCCAATTCCGGGGATTGTTTTTTATATAATTTATTGTTCTTTCAATTTCATATTCTCGCAGGATTCTGTCTATAAATGATCTTTCCCATAATTTTCTATTAAATTTTCGCCATTCTTTCTTTTTAACGCCTTTGATATATTCATTTGTGGTCATTGTTTTGAACCATTGCATGATGCAAGATAATGAATGGCATTCATATTGTTCAGGACGGACACATGGGTCCGCCCCTACGTTGGCGTTGAATTTTGAATTAGGGAGAATTTGAATAATGAAATGAACATGATTGGGCATGATAATGCATTCGTGACATTTAATATGCTTGAATTTATTTTCTAATAAATAATACCATTTTTTGATCATTATTCCTGCGTCATTCAAAATCATTTTCTTTTCAATGACATTTCCAAATAAATATAAACGATCCTGAGTCACTACCGTCACAAAATACCATCCATCATTTGAATAATCATATCCTTTTAAACGGATTGTTTTTCTGCTTTTCATTTAGAAAAATAATCATTTTTTGCATTGAATAAAAATTCGCGCAAAGGATATGTAACACAGGTCACAATAATTGATCAATTTTTTCCCTTGTTTCTTGATTCCGGCTTTTAGAATAGGCATGCCTATTCCCTACACCTCTCAATTATTTTACTTTCTGATCGTTGATCATTGATTTTTCTGATTTCCGCAAAGTTCTTACTACCTACGGTAATCCGGCTTCTTACTCCATCTTGATTCTTGGCTTTTGTCTCTTGATTCTTCTTTTGCCTTTATACTTTTGCCTTCTGCCAACTAATTCCGCTTAAAGGTGTTCTTTATTAAACCACACAATGTGGTGATCGATTTTTGAAGAGAAGGTCATTTTGCATCGAAGTCATTCGTTTGGATTTCTTTAAGAATAAAAAGCGGATCGATATGTAGTTTTGAAAACGCAAACCATTTTTTACCAAGATCTTTTAAGCTGGCTCCGAAATGATAAATCTCTTTTTGGTCAATGATCAGGAAACGGTCATGCGCTTTATCAAACTTCCAAATTTTAACGGGTTGGTATTGCAAGTTATGTTTCTCAATATCCAACTTCAGTTGTTTGGAGATATATTTGGTATAAACTGTAAATTCAACACCATTTTCCCGCTTTATAAAATGCGTTAATACGGTATCGTCAATATAATTGTCTATCAAGATCAAAGAACTTTTAGCTTTTCTTATTAAATCGGAAACGAACGTATAAGCGTCGAATATCTGTCCATTGAAGAACACACCTTGCGCAGGTAAAGCTTGTGAACTAATTTGCAAATCGATACCGTTAACTTTGTCGTTCAGTATTTCAACCCGACCCTCTATCCGGTTTATTCTGTGATTGAAAGAATAACCTTTCAATAAATGATCTTTAAGCACCTTATTCGCCCAGATTCTAAACTGAGTGCCTTGCTTGGATTTTACCCTATATCCAACTGAAATAATTACATCAAGATTATATAGTTTAGTTTTATACTTTTTCCCGTCGGGAGCAGTTAGTAAGGAATCCTTACATACTGAATCTTTAACAAGCTCTTTTTCTTTAAAAATATTTGAGATATGAAGCGTAATATTATTTCTTGTCGTTTTAAACAAATGAGACATTTGTGCTTGGGTCAACCAAACTGTCTCATCTTCAATTCTCACTTCAATACGCGAAGGAAGTTCATTCGATTGATACAATATTATTTCGTTTTTCATCACATCGCTCCTTTTCGTATCTGAAATATATAAAATATTTAAACGATATTTCGACAGATGACAATATGTGTGATATGCATCATAGATTTAACCCTATATCCAACTGAAATAATTACATCAAGATTATAATACTCAACATTTAAAGTTTGTGTTTTCCCTTTCATTGCACCGTGTTGAGTGGTATGTGTAAAATATGCACATACCAGTTCTTTTTGTAATTCTCCTTCTTTAAAAATATTACTAATGTGTCTGCCGATTACAGTTCTTTCGCGCCCAAAAAGCAAGCTCATTTGTTCTTTATTCAACCATACGGTTTCGTCTTTAATTTTCACTTCAATACGCGATGGAAGCTCATTCGAACGATACAATATTATTTCATTTTTCATCACACAGCTCCTTTTCGTATCTGAAATATACGGGATGTTTTGATAATATTTCGATGGGTGCTCATAGATATGATGTGCGTCACATTTTTAATATATACTATAAAATATTCCTCAACCTTATTTCCTCGCATGAATAGATATCTCCGCTTCGTTTGCCCTTTGGGCTTCACCCGACAAGTTCGTCAGAGTTAATACGAATATTCTCTTCATTTATAGTTTATCGTTCATCGTTTCTTCTCTTCTTGACCCTCTTCATTGTCTCTTGGAGTTTGTGACTTGTTTCTTTCTTATCATCTCAACCTTTCTCTTTCTAATGAACAGCTCTCGCCTACCTTAATAATATTATAAATTATTTATATTTCATTTTCATGATAATGTACGGGAGGCTCTCGCATGCCATCCATAGCTTTAGCGAAGGATGGAGCCTCCCTCGTACCCCCCGGGCGACTCCAGAGTCGCCCCTACGATAATTTCTTCATTCTTGCTCCTTGCTTCCGGCTTCTGTCTTTCGCATTCTTGTTTTTCCCCTTTTGCCTTTGCTATTTTTTCACTACATTCAGAAGTAAATTTTGACAACACTTATGAAACATCATTTTATCGGAATTGCCGGAAATATCGGCGTGGGAAAAACAACTTTCACAAACATGCTTTGTGAACGTTTTGGTTGGGATCCACATTATGAAGTTGTGCTTGATAATCCCTACCTGAAAGATTTCTACGGCAATATGCTTCGCTGGAGTTTTAATCTGCAGATCTACTTCCTTTCAAAACGATTTCAGGTGCAAAAACAGATCCAGCAATTGAGCAATACCATTGTTCAAGACCGTACTATTTATGAAGATGCCAATATCTTTGCACGAAGTATTCATGATATGAAAAATATGGATGACCGCGACTGGGAGAACTATCAGGAATTATTTGGTGAAATGACGTCCTATTTGCGTCCTCCCGATCTGATCGTCTATCTTCAAGCCTCGACCGATTCACTTATTTCCCGTATTAAAAAACGCGGACGCGATTATGAACAAAGTCTCGATCTTGAATATCTGCATCTTCTAAATATTTATTACGACCGATGGATCAATGAGCTTCTTGTCAGTAAGGAAATTCCTGTACTGGTCATTAAAACGGATGGGAAGGATTTTCACACCGATCCGTGTTATTGTGAAGACATTTATCAGCGCATATATAAATTTCTTAATAAATGAGGTGAATCATGAAAGTAACCAAACGGCCCATTACTAAACTATCACAAATTGATTTTAGTGATCTGAAATTCGGCAAACACTACACTGACCATATGCTTGTAAAAACTTACGGGGATAAGACCTGGGGTGAATCGGCGATCGTTCCTTATGAGAATTTTCTTATCTCGCCGGCTAACATAACGCTTCATTACGCGCAAAGTATCTTTGAAGGCATGAAAGCTTTTCGTGGTGACGACGGTATCGTACGCTTATTCCGTCCCGAAAAAAATATTGCACGCCTTAACCGATCAGCTGAACGTATGGCTATTCCTGAAATGCCGAACGAAGAGAAAACACTAAAAGAATTGATCGAATTGGTAACGATGGATCAAGATTTTACACCCTCACATTTGGGCTCCTCTTTATATATTCGTCCATTTATTTTTGCTACGGACCCGGCACTGGGTGTCAAGATCAGTGATACTTATAGCTACATGGTCATCATGACCCCTGTAGATGCATATTATGGCAAAAATCTGCAAACCCTGAGCATTTATGCAACGAAAGAATTTACTCGTGCAGCAATTGGTGGCACCGGCCATGTAAAAGCTGCGGCAAACTATGCTCAGTCGCTTTATGCGGCCAAAAAAGCCCAGGAAAAAGGCTATAAACAGATCTTGTGGCTGGATTATAAAGACCATAAATATGTCGATGAAGTCGGTACAATGAATATGATGTTCGTGATCGATGATACACTCATTACGCCGACGCTGGACCAAGGCACAATTCTTGCAGGGATCACCCGTGAAAGTGTTTTACACATTGCTCGTGATCTCGGTTGGAAAGTTGAAGAACGTCGTATTTCACTGGATGAAATAATTGAAGCATCCAACAGTGGAAAACTTCAGGATTGCTTTGGAACAGGAACCGCTGCAACCATTGCACCTGTCGGTCGAATTGGTTATGATGACGGCAAAGATATCATTATCAACAATGATTCTGTAGGTCCTTATGCCAAACAGATCTATGACGAGTTATTGGGAATTCAATACGGTAAGATCGAAGATCGCTTCGGTTGGACAGTTGAAATAAAGAAATGAGCACTGAGCGCTGGGCGCTGAGAAATGAGCACTGGGCACTGGGCGCTGAGAAATGAGCGCTGAGCACTGGGCGCTGAGAAAAAGAGAAGTTGAGAAGATAAGAGCTTAAGAAGCTTAGTCAAAGGTACCTACTTACTACTTGCTTTCTGTTTACCCCATAGTGCATAATACATTACTGAATGTGACGCGTTACGCGTTACGAATCACGAGTTACGAGTTACGAGTATGATAGATCCTCACGTACATCTCCGGGATGGAGAACTACAGCATAAAGAAACCATCCGGCACGGACTGTTTGTTGCCGAACGTATTGGAATTGCCGGAGTTTTTGATATGCCAAATACATCTCCTCCCCTTTTAAGGCGAGAACATATTTTGCGGCGTTTGGATTGTGCCGACAGGGCAGAATCTCCTGTGTTTTACGGTATATATTGCGGCATCACATCCGATCCGGAACAGATCAGTGAAGCGGTCGCTTGCACACGTGAATTTGACCAAGTAGTCGGATTAAAACTTTTTGCCGGAAAATCAACCGGCGATCTCAGTATACCGGATACAGCTTCACAATCAATAGTATTTCAAACTTTAGCTGAAGAAAAATATTCCGGTGTGCTGGCTATCCATTGCGAAAATGAATCGGATTTCATACCAGAATTATGGGACCCTGAAAAGCCGATTACCCATACTCAAGCACGACCACCCATTGCAGAGATCAATTCCATAAAAAATATGATCGGTCTTGCCGATAAAGCAGGATTTATTGGAATTCTACACGTTTGTCATATCTCGCTCCCCGAAAGTGTGGAAGTTCTTGAAAAAGCCAGAGAACATGTAAGTTTCCGGCTTACTTGTGGTGTAACACCTCATCATATTTTATTGTACGACATGATGATGAAGGAAAATGATGGTCTTCTTTTAAAAATAAATCCGCCCTTAAGAAGCAAAGAAGATCGTGACACACTATGTCAGATGCTGTTGAATGAGCGTATTGATTGGATCGAAACGGATCACGCCCCTCATCGAATATCAGAAAAACTCGAACCCCCATATGCTTCTGGGATCCCGGGCTTTCCGATCATACCTCGATTACTGAAAAGACTGAGGGACAAGGGTGCAACACCAACTTTACTTGAACGTATCACACATCAAAACATTTGTGACGTTTACGGGATCACTATCCCAAACCGTCCGATCAATGATGTTGAGACTTTCGATGAATATGAAGTAAATGCATATAAAAACATATAATCATTTGTCAATGCTTATTACACAGGGGCACTGACAAAAACAGCTAGAAGAATTTGAGTATTTAAAATATAGTACAGACGCCATGCGTGGCGTCTCTTCAATAACTACTTTCAATACTCTACTCGTCTTACACACACGGAGAGACCCATGTGGAGAGAACGACTCGCTCAGCTCAGTTATGAAAATACTATTCCAATGTTTGGCCGGGATCATCTTATTTATCTTTTAGTCATTTTACTGGTTAGTGCTACTTTTTTGATCTTTGCAAAAAAGACTTTTGACAAAGAACGCGCCAATAAAGTTGCCACCGTCCTGGGTATTATTGCTCTTGTCCATCTCTTTTTAGAGATACCTGTTTTACGCCTTGTTCTCGGTCTCCCGCTTGCGACCAGTTTACCTCTTCATTTATGTAATTTCGGCATGATCATGGTAGGTATTTTGTTGATCACTCGCAAGCAATGGGCTTTTAATCTAGCTTATTTTTGGGCTCTTTGTGGTGCATCACAATCCTTACTGACTCCAGATCTGAGTTATATTTTCCCACATCCTTTGGCCATTACTTTTTTTACTGCTCATACAATAGAGATCGTAGGTGTTTTATACGCAGTTATTATTCTCAAGATGCGACCCCGTTGGTCATCTATCCCCAAAGTAATGTTGGTTACCGCTGGTTTGGCAGTACTAATTTTTCCTATCAATTATTTACATCCGGATGCAAATTATATGTTCTTGAAATTTGCCC